>JAEEGL016918407.1_pt1 | contig 24543 bp, 16 predicted proteins | sample 9134231 | NCBI WGS metagenome assembly JAEEGL01 (sample SAMN16246548, study PRJNA631951) | gut metagenome | biome: gut microbiome; feature: rumen; material: fiber-attached | host: Bos | place: Iran: Karaj | collected 2018-10
AGAGCGGTGACGAGTGACGCGTGACGAGTGACGAGTGGAAGTGTGCTTCTTTTCATCGTGTTGTCTCCTTGCGTTGTTGCGACTAGAGTTCTAGGCGGTACGATTATTTTAGCGCAGCAGCAAGACGAATATTCTCAATTTTGGGCAAAGAATTTTAGCGGACGTTTTTCTTTCGCCAGGCCCGCATGGACATGCCAAAGCGGGAGCGGAAGAGGGCGTCCAGCGTACGGTCGCAGTTGAAGCCGCAGAGATGCGGGATCGCGCCGATGGCCGTCTTCGTCTGCGCCAGGAGCGTGAAGGCCTTCTCAAGGCGCACATGGAGGATTTCGTCGAGGACGGAGTGTCCCGTTGCTTCGCGAAAGCGAAGGGTGAAGAGACGCTTTGAAACGGGGTAGCGCCCAATAAGGGCGGCGGCGGAAAGTCCGTCGCAGGCCTCGCGGCGAATCACCTCGACGGCATCGAGGATGAATTTCTCGTGCCGCCCGCGTCCGCTCGTGGATTTGCGCCGCACCGTGAGGAGAGGCCCGACTGGGGGAATGGATTCGGCATCGCCCCAGGCACCGTCCAGCGACCGCGCGGCGATGAAGCCCATGTGCTCGAAGTCCAGCTGAATGGAGGAGATCGGCGGCGAGGCGCTTTCGCAGATGTCCGCGAAGTTGTCCACCGAAAGCAGCGTGAGGCTCCAGGGGATGGGGCGGCGCGCGGCGGCGGCGGCGCGCGTGACGAGCGCGGCCGTCTCGTCGCTCACGGCGAAGACGGCGCAGTGCTCGGGCAGCTTCGCGAGCCACGGGGCGAGCCGCGCGACGAAAGCCTCCCACGATTCGCGCGCGACGTGCGACTTGGCTGAAAAGACGAAGCATTGCGCGCCGGACGAGCGAACGGCGTTTCGGAACGCGCGAACGCGGCGGTGCGACCAGATCGGCGGATTTGGGAAGCCGACGGCGGCGTAGCACGACGGCATCCCGGTGGAGAGTTCACGAAACGCCGTCTGGACGATGGCGTCGGTGTCGAAGCGGAAGTTCGGACGGCTTCCGGCGATGTCGCTTGGGTACCCGACGTAGGTGACGGGTGTGCCGCGGAAGAGGCGCGGCGGCAGGTCGGGATGGCGGCCAGTGCCATCGACGATGCACCCGACCGGGGAATGGCGCCGCAGGATTTCCGGCAACGCCTCGGGCGTCGAGTCGGCGCGTTCGATGGCGACGGCCTCCCAGCCGCGCGCGGCGCAATAGCGGCGAATCCCAGCCAGCTTGAGCCTGTAGCTGGGACTGCCGGAATTCATGCAGAGGTAGAGGACGGTCGCAGACAAGCGGGAAGTGAAAAGTCGAGAGTCAGCGTTGAGGCGTGGTGACGCCTTGGTGTGTAATCGGGGTGTCTGGATCGATGGCGCGCACGGCTTCCGCGGTGCGGCGCCGGATTCCCCAGTACGAGATGGGCTCCCCGCGCGCCAACGCGAGGAGAAAAACGAGCGGGATGCCGAGGCCGCGGACGAGGAGCGGGTGCCAGATCGCAGCGATGGCGAAGGCCGCGATTCCTGCCGCAGCGGCACGCTGGCAGGCATCAGCCTCCTGAACACGCCCTACGTTCCATGCGGCGAAGAGGATGGCGAGGAAGGCGAAGAGGGCGGGGTAGCCCATTGAAGAGGCGATGACGAGGTAGAGGTTCTGGGTATCTGGCTCGTTCGGTCCCGTTGCGCGCGGGACAACATCGAAAAAGGGGCCGATGTTGCGCTGGTAGGCGCCGGGCCCGACGCCGACGAGAGGACGTTCAAAGCTCATGGTGAGCGCCGCCTGCCATTCGGGGTAGCGCCGCGTCGGTTCGCCGGCCTCCCAGGTGAGGACACCGTTTTCCTCTTCGGAATAGCGGACGCTTCCGGAGTCGGAATGGTAGATTTCGGCGGACTGTACGGTGGCGGTGAAGTTGTCGCGCGGCAGTTCGGGGGCGACGAGGAAGAAGGCGCCAAGAAGGACCAGCGCGGTGGCTGCACCGAGGATGCGATGGTGGCGGAAGGCCGTTGCGGACATTATGGCCGCGACAATCGCAAGCGCCGCGCCGGAAAACATCGTCATGAGGCCGGCAATGACGAGGAAGCCGAGAACTGAGCGGAGCCACCACGGCCGTCCGCGATCCAGCGAGAGGGAGAAGGCGAAGGGGAGGAGCAGCACGTAGAAGCCGCAGAGAACGTTGTTGTTGCCAAACCCTCCGCGCACGGCGAGTCCCGGCCTCAGACAGAGCGGGAAGACGTCGGGGTCGGGGGAGAAGTACTGCACAAGGGCGGTTGCAGCAGTTGCACCGCCGACTGCGAGCAGGACGCCGCAGGCGCGCCGCGTCCACTTTCCGCCGTCAAGCGCGAGCGCCGTCGTGAAGACGCGCTCGCCGACGAGGAAGTAGAGGGCGATCTGCATCCACTCCTTGAGTCCGTCGCGCAGGTTCGCGCCGCAAAGGGCCGAGACGGCGACGAGGATGACGAAGGCAATGTTCTCCGCAGGAGGACGGCGGCGGAAGAAGCCCGGCGTGAAAAGCGCGAGGCCAAAGGCCGCCGCGAGCAGGAGATCGGCAACGGTGACGTTGACTCCGGCGAGAGTGAGGCCGTGTTGCGTTGGCGAAAGCGCAAGCGCAAGAAGCACGACCGCGCCGAAGAGCCGTTGGATGTGCTTCCCTAAAGGCATTTGACGCGCGGGCGGTCCTTCCGGGGGGATGCGGCGCTAGCGCTGGACGCGGCCGGTGCCGTTGCCTGCGGCGAGAGCCTCAACCTCCTTGACGGTGACGAGGTTGAAGTCGTGTTCGATTGAGTGCTTAAGGCAGCTCGCCGCGACGGCGAACTCGATGGCGCCCTGAGTGTCCTTGCCTGAGGAGAGCGCGTAGATAAGGCCGCCGCCAAAGGCGTCGCCGCCTCCGACGCGGTCGACGATGTGGACCTTGTACTCGGTGGAGAAGGCGGCCTTCTTGGTCTTGGCATCATAAAGCATGCCGGCCCAGAGGTTGTCGAAGGCGGAGATTGAGGTGCGGAGCGTGATGGCGACCTTTTTGCATCCAAAGCGTTTCACGAGCTGCTCGGCGACGGAGACGTAGCCCTCCTTGTTGAGCTTGCCGCTCTCGACGTCTGAGCCCTTGCCGACAATGCCGAAGACATCGGCGGCGTCAGCCTCATTTGCGATCAGGAGGTCGACGTACGGCACGAGCTTCGCCATGCACTTCCCGGCCTCATCGCGCGTCCAGAGCTTGGCCCGGTAGTTGAGGTCGCAGGAGACCGTGATGCGGTGGGCGCGGCAGTATTCGAGGGCGTCGAGGCAGATGGCGGGCAGTTCGCCGCCGAGGGCGGGGGTGATGCCGGTGAAGTGGAACCACTTGGCCCCCTTGAGGATCTTCGGCCAGTCGAAATCACTTCGCTTTGCCAAGGAGATGGAGCTTCCAGCGCGGTCGTAGACGACCTTTGAAGCTCGTTGCGAGGCCCCTTTTTCAACGTAGTACACGCCAAGGCGCGGGCCTCCCCAGGCGATGTCGCCAGTGGCGACGCCGAAATGGCGCAACGAATTGCGCGCACACTCCCCAAGAGGGTTGTCGGGCAACTTGCTGACGAAGGAGGCGTCCACTCCGTAGTTGGCGAGGGAGACGGCGACGTTGGCTTCAGCCCCTCCAAATGTGACTTCAAACTTGTCGGCCTGAGCGAACCGGAGGTAGCCCTCCGGGTTGAGGCGCATCATGATTTCACCAAAACAAACTGTTTTCATGCGAAACATGATACCCGAAGGGGGCGTCGGAGTCAAAAAAAAACGCTTGGCAAAAAATCATTGTTGCTTTCTTTGGCGTGAAAGGGTATTATCTTATGTGCGATTCGTACTGCGGCCTGATACGTCGCGTGGGGTTTCGCACGTTGAAAAGATTTCCGCAAATGCATTTCTTACGCGGCACAACTGAATCGAGAGGAAGCGGAGTTGGCGTTCTTGCCTTCATGGGCGGGACTGTCTGCGCGGTCTTGCTTGTCCTTTCGCTGTCCGGCTGCTTTTCTGGCAAAGCAAGTTCCGGAGGAACCTCCCTCAACGACTTCATAGCCGAAGCCATGCCTCTGCCTCCGGGCGCGGCCGACGCCTCCGTGGGACCTGCGGCGAGGCCGGACCCCGACAATCCCGATGACATGCCCGATGTCGGCAGAATGCCCCAGTTCGACGCCTCTTTCACGCCGAGCGGTGAGCCGATTCTGCGAACCGGCTTCATTTTGCGTATCGCCGTTTCCGTTGGGGACAAGGTGGAAGTCAATCCCATTGAAGTCCAGATTTCGGACAAGAACGAAATTCTCATGCCCTTCATCGGAAAAGTCGACTGCGACGGCCTCACAATCAACGGACTCCGCAGTCGCCTCGCCACGCGCTACGAGGAGTTCTTCCGCAAGCCGGACGTAACGGCGGTTTTTGTAATCAAGGACGGCTACACTTCGCCGTGGGGGCGCGTCTACATTCAGGGAAGAGTCCATAGGGAAGGCTGGGTCAACATTCCGGCGACCCGCCGCCTCATGCTAAGTGACGCCATTCAGGCGGCGGGAGGCTTCACCCAGTTTGCCAAACGGAACAACATCCGCGTCAGCAGGCGGCTCAAGGACGGCTCCATTAAGCGCTTCAAAGTCAATCTCGAGGAAGTCGGCAAGCAAGGCAAAACCGAAAACGACATGCTCCTGCAGTCGGGCGATGTCGTTTACGTCTTCGAGTCATCCATCTAGCCCCGGTTTTCTCCGGGGAAACCAACCAGGAAAGGTACGACGACCATGAAAAAGACAATAATCGCACTTGTAAGTGCAATGGCATGCGCAGGCATGGCCTTCGCGGCCGGTGCCGAGGACATCACCCTCGCGGCGCAGGATACATCCAAGATCCCGGAGCTGGTGAAATCCCTCCAGGGGCAAAAAGGGTCCGAATTCGCCGCAGATGTGATTTCGGCGATTGCCGCAAAGCCCGGCAATCCCTCCAAGAAGGTCAAGGACATGTCCGCAGCAGCCAAGGCCTTCCTTGGCTCCGTTCCGGACGGCGAACTGGCCTCGCTCCTCGCGAACCTCGTGGCCAACGTGCCCTTTGCCTCGCTTCCAGCCTGGGTCGACAGCTTCAAGGGCGCCGTTGACGATTTCACGAAGGACCTGTCCGACGAAGCCTACAACAAGCTGGTAAATGACGTGATGGCCAAGATCAACAAGCTTGGCGACACGTCCGATGCGGACAAGACCGTGATTTCGGCCTTCGCCCTCAAGCTCCTCGCCCGCGGCTCCACCCCCGAGGAGAAGACCGACTGGCTGAAGGGCATCACCATCCCCGGCGCGTATGGCAAGCAGGTGATGGATGCAGCGCCCGGCGTCTTTGCCGGCAACTATGATGCGGTCCTCGGCCCGGACATTGAGGTTGTAAAGAGCGACGACGTTTACATCGTCGAACCCGGTGATGACATCGCCCTTATCGAAGAGGCCGTCAAGACCGAAACTTCGCCAATCGGCATGCCCGTCATCGACGCCGCCACCGACCGCGAAGGCATTGAGCGTCCGGAGCCCCTGGGCGCCCCCGGCGGTACCGGCTCCGGTGTGACCTCCAAGTCGAAGTCGAAGTCGAAGCCTTCAAAGACCACTCCGACGCCGAAGCCGCCGAAGCCGCCAGTCCCGCCGCCCTATGACGGCCAATTCTAGTCCCTTGCCCAACAGGAGGATCAACACCATGTCCACACCCAAGCGCAGCGCATCCCTTCTCCTCGCGGCCATTGCGGCGACCACCGCCGCAACTGCCCTCGCCATTCCGGAAAACGCCTCCAACACGGGCTATTGGTTTGGCGGCGCGGTCAACGTCTCGCCCTTCATTGAGGCCGGGTACGTTCATGACGACAACCCCAACAATGTCAGAAAGAACAAGGAGACACTCCTCGCCGACAACGGTGTCCAGAGCAAGAAAGACGCCGAAGGTTATCAGATTCGTCCGGGCTTCAACCTCCAGATTCCCGGCAACTGCTGGAAACTCGCCGGCCGCGCCTACTACTCGATGCTTCGCTATTCAGAAGACGATGTTGACGACCGCGACGACTGGGGCGAATCCCTCGCGTTCAGCGGCGAGACCGACGGCGGCTTGGCGTGGCGCCTTGACGAGTCCGTCGTCAAAGTCGACCTTGAAGAGCAGTACATCGACGAATTCCCGTACAACTTCAGTACGCGCGACCGTCTTGAAATGACCTTCGGCGGCAGCCTTTCGAAGCGGATTACCGACAAGTGCCGCCTTGAGGTCGGCGGCAGCTACAGCAAGACGGATTACGACTATGACATGCTCTACGATTACGAGCGCTATGGCGGTCGTCTCGGCTTTGCCCACGTCCTGACGGAGAAGACGGATTGGACGGTGACGGCCTCGCACAGGATCAACAAGCAGGAGCCGAACGGCGATGATCTCGAGGACTACGATGACGACACCTCGTCCACGAAGTTCCTTCTCGGCGTCAAGTCCCGTTCCACCGAGCGCGTGACCTTCGACGTCCAGGGCGGCGTAGAGTTCTATGACGGCCATGAGAGCGAGGATGGATCCTCAAACGACAAGACCTCCTTCACCTATGCGCTCGGCGCCAACTGGAAGCCCACGGACCGTCTTACTCTCGGTCTCCGCGGCCTTGGCGAGTACGAGCCCTCCGAAGACATCTACGGCAGCTCCATCCAGACTCGGTCGATCGGCCTCACGGCCTCCTACCGCTTCTTCGAGCGCCTGCGCGTCGCTGGTGGCATCTCCTACCGCCGTGAGGAATACGAGCGCCGCATCAGTACTGATGCAGACCCCTACGGCCACATCTACTCGGTTGACGACAAGGGTGACAACCGCGATGACGACACGCTCCAGTTGACGGGTCGTGTCACGTACTCCCTGAACAACTTCGCATCGATCTACGCCTACGTCTCCTACTTCGACCTCACCTCCTCGATCGACGACTTCGAGTACGACCGCACCCGCTACGGTGTGGGCGCCATGCTCCGCTACTAGTCGAGTCGCAAGGAAGTGACGATGTGAATAAATGCGTTCATTTCTTTTATCGAAAGTCGCTATACCACTTCATCTGGCCTTCATCGCATGCTACCTCGCATGTGTTCGGATAGGTCCGGACAGTGTGTTGGAGTACCTCCCTCTGGCCTGGTTCGTGGCTGGACTGGTTGAAATAACGCTTTTATTCCCCACAGCCCGTAAGGGCGAAGAAGTCTATGACGCCCGTCGAAGGGTCCGGATCTCCATCCTGAAGGATCCGATTTTCCTCACGGGCGTCCTAGCCTTTTTATTTCTGCTTCTCCAGACCCTCAATGGGCCGCGCGTCCTTGTGTATGACCGTTCGGGAGGGTCGTGGATCTTTTCGCCGGCCCGCATTCGCGACTTCCCGGCATGCATCAACCAGCTCGCTTCGGTTCACGGACTTTTCTGGAACATCCTTATCGTTCCCACCATGCTTGTCGTGCGTTACGGCCTTGGCCGAAAGGGGCGTCAACTTACCCTCAAGCTGCTTGTGATGGTGTCGGCCCTTGTCGCGCTGTATGGCCTAATCGTATACGATCCCCGGGCTGCGGCCCCGCGCCAATTCGCCAATTTCCCGAATGAAATCACCGCTGGCGTCTACTTCTTCATGCATTTCTCCGTGGCTTGCGCGCTCTACGCGACCGAGGTCGGCATGGAGATACGTGATCGCTTCCAATGCCATGCGCTCTTCGCAGCATGCCTGCTGACGCTTGCCGGTGCGCTTTATTCGCTTTCGTGCCTTACCATTGCGCTTACCGCCGGCACGCTCGTGATTGTCGGCATCTACTGCATGGTCTATCTTTCCAGACGGCTTTCCATGGCCGAGAAAATGCGCATGACGGCAACGGGAATGATTCTCATCGGCCTCGTGGCCTTTCTCCATGTGGTGGGCTATCCCCAAAACCGCATCCACGGCTGCACGGAGAAGATTGTCTCAGGCAACTGGACCACGCCTGAGGAACAGGCGGACAGAGAGGTTCGGATGAATGTTGCCGGACGTATGTTCCGGGCAAACATGATCCATGGCGTTGGCACCTGGGGCTATGCCGACGCCAACTGTTTCGGGAAGTATGCCCTGGACAGCGAATGGGAGTCTTTGCAGGATTCGAACACCACCCCGGCCCTCTGTGGAAATGACTCGCTCCAGACTCTCGCCGAATACGGGATCGTCGGATTCCTTCTCGTCATCGCGCCTTTCCTCATTCTGGTCTTCGATTCGCTTGTCCGTCTTGTCGGCGAGTTCCGTCCAAAGGGCCGGAAGCCATCCAACAGCAGCAGTTCGGAAAACGAGTCCCACCCATTTACCGACCGCATCACACCCGTCGCGTTGGCTCTTCTCATAGGAGTCGTCGCAACATTCGTCGTCTCTTTCCACTTTTCTGTCTTCCGCCAGCCACTGAACCTTTTCTCCTGGGCGGTTTTCTTCTCCGTCTTCCCGACCTTGATCCGCAAACAGGCATCGGCCTAGGGAGTGTCTTTTATGAGCAATGATCCGACAACCACCGCGAACGACGAGCAAGACAAGGACAAGCCCGAAGAATCCGTCCAGACGAATGGCGGACGGCGGGCTGGTCCCCCGCGATCCTCCCATGGCCCGGCCTACTACTATGACCGCCGCTACGCCGGCGGTCCTTCGTACTATGGCGGCCCGGCTTATTATGGCGGGGCGTACGGCACGACGTTACCCTACTACAGCGCGCAGGCCAATGCCGCAGCCGAAGACACAAATGACGGAGGTTCCGTTCTGGGACCGCTTTCGATTTCGCGCGTCCTGCGCGTCATCGGCCAGAAATGGCCAACGCTCGTTGTCGCCATCCTGCTCGGCCTCGGTGCCGGTTTCGCCTACTATAAGGCCGCTCCGGTCTCCTACAAGGCAACGTCCGTCATTGAGATGTCCGTCAGGGGCGGCTCCTACATGGGAACGCGCGACGCGGAGTTGAACTCTCCCGAAACCCAGGGCGCCCACGAGGAAATCTTCAACACGCGTCTCATCCAGCTGCGTGGCCGTGATGTCGTCAAGCTCGTCGCCGACCACGTCAGGGCCGACTATGCCTCTCTCAAGACCATGCCCGATGAAGAGCTCTACAAGATGCTTCAGGGAAGCGTCGATTTCACGCTTCAGAAGAAGTCGCGCCTCGTCCTTATCTCGGTTCGCCACGCAAAGCCGGAAATCGCCCAGAGCATCGCGAACGCATACGCCAAGACCGCCCACACATACTCGATCGAGCAGACGAAGGAGTCGGCGGAGAGCGCGGTAGACTGGCTCAAGGAGCAGTACGAGATTTGCAAGGTGGCCAAGGAGCGCGCGGACGCCGCCATCCTAAAGTTCCGCGTCGACAACCAGCTGGACTTCATGATCAGCCAGAACGAATCGCTCAAGCTGACGCATAACCAGCTTGCAACGGAACTGGCCCAGGCCGAGTCGATCGAATCGCGCGCCACGGATCTTCTCGCCGTCCTAACGGCCATTCAGAAAGACCCCGAAAAGGTCAGTTCGCTTCCTGAACACGTACCGCGCGCCGCAGAAATCAACGCCGCGCAACGGGCCCTGCAGGAAGCCACGACGCAGCGCAACGCCCTGCTTTCCCGCTACACGGAAAAGCACCCCGAGGTAGAGGAGTGCAACAGCAAGATCAAGGTTCTCGAACAGCAGTTCCAGGAGTCCGTGTGGCGCGCCCGTGAGACGGCAGCCGCCAACCTCGATCTGCTCCGCAAGCAGACGGCCTCCCTCCGTGAAAAGGAGGCCGAGAACGTGCGCGCGCGCACCGAACTCGGCGTCCGCATCTCGGAAACTGAAAGCCGGCTTTCGCAGCTTGAGGGCGCCCGCAAACTGGCGGACGACAACTTCATAAAGATCACCAGCCGCATGGAGGAGGTCCGCCTCAGCAGCCAGGACACCCACGCCTCAATCCGCGTCATCGAAGAGGCCGCCAAGCCCAGCCGACAGGTCAGCCCCGATCCGCGCATCGCCTTTTCGGCGGGCCCAGTGCTCGGCCTCATCATCGGCTTCATCTTCATCCTCGTCCTGGACCGCGTCGAAGACAAGATCACCTCGTCCGAGGACATCGAACGCCACATGGGCAGCAAGGTGCTCGCCCTGCTGCCGCATGTGCCGCGAATCAAGCGCAGCCAGCTCGTCTCGCTTTCCGCAGACAAGAAGTTCAGCCGCTTCGCCGAGGCCTTTGCCGGTCTGCGTGGCCTTCTGGAGTCGCCGCGGTACGCTGATCTCTCCAAGGTCGTTCTCTTCGTCTCCACGCAGCCCGAAGAGGGCAAAACCATCACGTCCAGCAACCTTGCCGTGTCGTATGGCATGGCCGGGCGCAAGACGCTCCTCGTCGACTTCGACCTTCGCCGCCCGCGCATCGGGCGCATGTTCCTCGGCGAGAACTCCGAAATCGACGAGAACAAGAGCCTTCTGGACGTTCTCGCCGCCGGCGACCCCGCGAAGTTCGGAGATCTACCCATACCATCCGGATATGACAACCTCGACCTCATCGCCTCCAAACCAACCAGTAGCATCAGCCCGGCGGACGTTCTCGGCTCGCAGATTCTGGCGAAGTTCTTCGAGTGGGCTCGCAAGAGCTATGAGCGCGTGATCATCGACTCCGCCCCCTTCGGCCTCGTCAGCGACGCCCTTGCGCTTGGCATGCTCAGCGACTCCGTCATCATCGTCTGCCGTCCGGAGCGCAGCCGTTACGGAATCGTGCGCCACGCGTTGCGCAGCCTGTCAGAATCCGGATCCAGAATCCTTGGCATCGTCGTCAACGACGTTGACTTCGGCCGTAGCGGCACCTTCAGCTCCTATGACTATGGTGCCGGTTCGTACGGCTACCACAAATATGGCTATGGTGGAAGTCAGTACGGCCGCTATGGCTATGGCAGCAACTACTATCGCCGCTCCGGCAGTTCCGGATCAAAATCCGGCAGCGGAAAGACGGAGGAGTCCGCTTCGCCGCGCCGGGGTCGGTCCGATGAGCCGCCGCCCCAACCCCAGTCCGGGGCGGGCAGCATCCTTGACGTGGATGACGACGAATGAAAAAGGAGCGGCGCACGAAAGTGCGCCGCTCCTTTTTTAGTTCTTGGTTCTCGGTTCTTGGTTCCCGGTTCTTGGAACCAGGAACTAGGAACCAGGAACCAGGAACTCCTTGAGCGGCTCCGCCAGAAGTCGCTCCAGCGCCGGCGTGACATGCCAGGTGTCGCGCATGTCGAGGTATTCGTTTACGACGGACGGGTTGCCCTTGCGAACGCCGGAGACGGCCCTGATCATGATGTTGCGGGCCGTCGCCTCAGGCGACACGAATTCCAGTATGCGCGCACGGTAGCCCAGGATGCGCAGAATTTGGGCGCGGAACGCGTCAGTCAGCAGGTCGGCGAGGCGTTCCCTGAGGATGCCGTGGCGGAGAAGTGCGCGCATGGGGCCGCTGTCGCCAATTTGCCGCTGGAGGTCGTGTTGGCAACAGGGGGCGATGAGCATGTACTTTGCCCCCCATTCAACGCCGCGCGCAATAGCCAGGTCAGTGGCAATGTCGCAGGCGTGCAGCCCAAGGAGAAGTTCGGGGTTGATGTCGGGCTTGCAGTCGGCGAGGTCGGCGGAGATGAAGCGGACGTCATCCGCCAGGTCGAGAGCGGCCGCCATGCGGGAGGCTTCGTCCATCAGCTTCACGTTGCGGTCGATGCCACGCACGGCAACGTGCATGCCGCGGCAGGCCGTCAGGTAGCAGCAGGCGGAAAGCGTGAGGTAGGCGCGGCTGCATCCGCAGTCCACGATGTTCAGTGAACGCGAATTGTCACGTCGCTCTTCGTCAAGAAGGTTGTCGAGCTCCCGGAGAAAGGCGTTGATCTGGTCGGCCTTGCCGCGCATGCCCGAGCAAAGGACGCCGCGTCCATCCGCCAGTCCAAGGACACGCAGGAGTGTGGTGGAGTCGAAGCGCCCGAGCGGCTGGTCCTTTTCACGGTCATGCGTCCGGGGCGTATCGCCGCCAGGCGCTGCCGCTGAAGGCTTGCCGCGCGACACCAGCGCGCGTCCCTTGCGGGTAATTCGCACGTGGAGGTCCCCCGTTGTGGCTGTCAGGTGGTATTCCCGCGCCCCCGTGGCACCAAGAAGCCGTTGCAGGGCGGTCTCGGCGTCGGTTCCGGCAGCGTGGTTGCGTACCATGACCTGCTTTCCGTTGAACTGCTCCTCCTGCCAGACGGTCTCACCGCGTAGCATGACCGGTTTTAGACTTTCGCGCTGTGGTCCCAGTCCCTGATGGCGGATCATCGTGAATTTGACGCATCCGATTTCCGCAAGAACACGTCGGCGGAATTCGTCGGCCAGTGCCTGATCGAGCGCTGTACGCGCCTGAAACTCCTGTACGTCATCGTCCATCGCCGAGATTGTCCAATCCGTCAGAACTCGCGTCCACAGCCGAGGCGGATGCGGGTGTCGGCTGCGACCGTGACGTCCGTGAACAGGCGCCAGCTGCCCAAGTTGAACCATACACCGGCCATGACGTCGACGGGCAGGGCCCGCTCGGCATCAAGCGAGAGGTCGACCGCGCCGTAGTGGATTGAGCTTGAAATACTGTACTCGCTGATGGGCTGGAAGGAGAAGGCGGTGTAAAACCCCCAGTTGTCCTCGGCGTAAGCGAGTTCCAGGTCGAGCCAGAGTGAAAGTTCGCGAATGGTGATGGAGGACGTCTGCGTGCGACGCTCGGACTTGACCGTCACCACGCCATTTGTGTCTGTTTCGTCATGGCGGATGACGCTGTGCACCGACAAATCGCCGCTTTCCTGCCGGATCTGTCCACGAATGCCCGCCTTGGCCGTCCAGCTGCCTTCGGCAAGGAAGGCGCGCCGATAGCCGCCGTCAATTGACCAGCCCGTTCCATCTTCAAACGAAGCACCGGTAACACCCGTTCCTCCGGATGCGATGTCGCCGCATTCCACGGTCGGAGAAAGGGCAACCGACGCCCTCCAGTTGTTCCATTCGGCATCGGCACCTATGGTCGTGCGCTCGATGTCACCGCCGCCTGACTTGGACGAGTCAATCTTCCAGTCCACGGATGTGTTGTCCATTGGCGCAAGCCAGCCAAGGATGCGGAAGACCTTCTGGGATTTTGGAAGCGGACGCAGATCCTTCGGCTTGACAAGCGTCTGGGTCTGCTGCTCTGGGACTTCAATCATCTCCGGCATGGCCTTGGGCTGCGGAACGAACGGCTCTTGCGGCTTTTCCACCGGCCGCGGGGGGGGCGGGGGCACGACCTCGACGGGCACAGCGTCGGCGGCTGCCTCGCGCAGGCAGTAGGAGGCTCTGCCAATGACGCCAATGCGTCCGTCGACGGCCTGAATTGGCCCGTAGATGACGCCGTTGGAAAGGGATTTGAAGGCGACGCGCCCCGATGCCGGCGTCTGGACCTCGTAGGTCGTGCCGTCAAGCATGACCATTTTGCCCTTTTGCAGAAGAAAGGGGCCGGAAACCGTGGAGTCCCTGAGGTTCTGGAACGAAAAGAGATCGCCCGCAACTGCGAACGAGGCAAAGGAGAGAAATGCCGCGCAGGCGGCCGTCACTTTGGAAGGAAGAATGGGCATTTTCATTTCCCTAAAATTGTAGCACATTTTTTGAGGCGCGACCAATGAGGTTCGCAAGAAGCAGTCGCACGGGATTAGGGTGTCTGGCAGGCATCGCGCATCAACGGAGACCTCTGCTCATTTGCGGATGTGCTTCCGACGCTGATGATGAGTCCGGCCGCCACAAGCGAGGCGAACATGCTTGTGCCGCCGTAGCTGATAAAGGGCAGGGCGAGACCTTTTGTCGGAAGGAGCCCCGTCACCATGCCGATGTTGAAGCCGGCTTCAAAGGTCAGCATCACGGTGAGGCCGAGCGCCATCAGGCGCCCAAAGCGGTCATGCGCGTGGTACGCAATGTAGGTTCCGCAAAAGAGAAGGATGCCGAAGACCAGGACAACGCCAATCGTGGCGGCGGGACCGAGTTCCTCGCCGGCGATTGAGAAGATGAAATCCGTGTTGGCCTCTGGCAGGTATTTGTGCTTCTGGATGCTTCTCCCAAGGCCGCTTCCATGGCTTCCGCCGCGAACAAAGGCCTCGATGGACTGGTTGCGGTGGTAGGCGGTGTCCTCCGTGCTTTCAATGCCCCTCATCGATTCGTAGTACGAGATGATGCGTGACCGCCTGTTGGGACTCGACATGATGAAGACGCCGCCGAGGACGAGGCAGGCAAGGCCCGCAAGGAACAGGTAGCGCCACTTCACGCGGGCCGCGATGAAGATGGCGCCGCAGGTGGCGAGAATGACGGCCGTGGCCCCCACGTCGGGTGAAAGTGCGACAGGAGCCGCCATGAAGCCGAGCAGGATGCATGGGAAGAGGAAGCCCTTGACGAACGTGCGCGCCTTGAACCCGACCTTGTCATACCAGGCAGCCATGACGATTGCCATGCCGATGCGCGCGAATTCGCTGGGCTGGATTGAGACGCCCGGCAGTCTGATCCACCGTCGGCTGCCATTCACGGCAGGGAAGAGAAAGACAAGGGAGCAGGCCGTCACGCAAACCACGATAATGGCAATCACGCAGGCAGGACGTTGCCAGACGCGGTAGTCTATCCGTGACACGACATAAGAAGCCACGACGCCAACGACCATGGCGGCCGCCTGCATCTTCATGAAGGGAAAAGAGCCGCCCTTTTGCGTGGCACTCGCACTGTAAACAAGCACAAGGCCGAAAGCGACAAGGACGGCGAGAGAAGCCCAAAGGGCGGTAATTGTCCGACGCACAGCTAATCAGCCCTGGGCGGGGGAATCAGAATCGTCTGGCCGGCGACAAGGGTGTCTGACTCGAGGTTGTTGAGCTTCTTGAGATCGATGGCGCTCACGCCCCACCTAAGTGCGATGTCGAAAAGGTCCTCGTCCTTCTGAACGACGTAAGGCGTACCTTTCGCGGTTTTCGTATCTGGAGTCGGCGGCGCCGGAGGCTCAAGGTCGACAACCGGCGGGGGAACCGGGGTCGTCGTGACTTCGGGCAGCGGCATGGTCTTCACTTCGGGAACGGCAGGAGGCGTATCGGTTTTCTTCGTGGGCGTTGTCTGCTTTGGCTGGACCGGGGCGACCCTGGCCTCGGCCGAGGCGGGCTTCGGCGGCTTCTTGTCCGCTACAGGAACGGGCTTGGCTCCGGGGATGACCAGCCTCTGGCCAACGACGATCTTGTCGCTCGTAAGCCCGTTGGCCTTCTTGAGGTCCGCAAGTTTGACGCCATGCTTGTTGGCGATACGTCCGAGGATGTCGCCCTTCTGGACGACGTAGGTGCCGCCGGTGGCGGTCGTCGCAGGTCCATGCTTTATGACAACTGGCTTGGCGCCGCCTGCACCCGGAAGCACGATTGTCTGACCGACGCGGATCTTGTTCGCATTCAGACCTGGATTGACGGCCAGGACATCGGCCGTACGGTAGCCGTGAGCAGCGGCGATTTTCGAAAGGGAGTCGCCCGACTTGACGACATAGGTGGTGTAGCCGGAAGCGGCCGCAGGGGTGGCAGGGGCTTTTGCCGGGACCTTGTCAAGTGCCGCAACGGCCTCGGGGTGGGCAATGTAGAAGGGCTGCGGCTTCTCCGCCACGGGTGTTGGATACGTGACATTCCCGGTGGGTTCCGGGGACAGCGAGCTTGGCATGGGCGTCAGGCTCAGGTCGCCAGGCTCGGAATAGGTCGTCTTGCAGCCAGACGTGACGGCAAGACCCGCCGCGAGACCGGCGAGGGCAAGAACTTCAACTGTGAAACGTGTTTTCATTTTTCCTCCATTGTGTCCGCATGGCTGATCGCCACGGACTTGGCAAGAAGCGCGAACTGTTCGCCCCGCTTGCCGTAACTGACAAACTGATCAAAACTGGCACATCCCGGCGAAAGCAAAACCACGTCGCCGGCCACCGAATCGGTGGCGGCGGCCTGGACAGCTTTTTCCAGGAAATGGCATTCGACGCACGCCACGGCGTCCTGCCAGGATGCAAAAAGAACGTTTTCGCATTCACCTATAAGATAGACTTTTTTCACCCGTTTTGTAAGCAAAACTTTTATGAAGTCCACTTTTTTTTCTTTCAACCTTCCGCCGGCGATAAGGCGAATAGGTCGAAAAACCATCGACAGTGCGGCGGCAGTTGCCGCCAAACTCGTTGCCTTTGAATCATCTATGAATAAAACGCCATTTCTGTCCGCAACATGTTGCATGCGATGGGGCAAGGGTTTGAAGGCGGCGAGGCCAGAGGCGATTTCCGCCGAAGTGAGGCCGCAGAACGAAAGAGCGCCGACAACTGAGGCTGCGGCAATGCCGAGGACGGGATTGTCGAACCATGTTCCGGCAAAGTCGACGCTGACCTCGTGTTCTCGGAGATGTCCGACCACGTGTCCCGGCGAATAACGCCAGTCGGCCTCCGACGATGCGCCGAAGAACTGGACGGGGACGTTCGCGGGAAGCGGCTGGCCGAAAGAGTCGAGCCCCTCGGGCAAAAAGGCCATGCAGTCGTTGTCTTGCCGCTCGAAGAGGCGGAACTTCATTCGGGCGTACTCCTCCATTGAGGCATGGCGGTCAAGGTGGTCCGCCTGGAGGTTGAGGAGAATCGCCGCGTCGGGGCGAAAGGCAACGGTATGCTCAAGCTGGAATGAGCTCGTTTCGGCAATGGCCCACTCGGCGTCTGGTTCGTCGAGTGCGACGTCGCAGAGCGGCGTACCGTAGTTGCCGCAGGGGATTGCCCGATGCCCCGCGGCTGTCAGCGTCTCGGCGCAGAGCTTGACGATGGAACTCTTGCCCTTGCTTCCCGTTACGGCGAGGATTCTGCCCTGCCAGAACGCATAGCCAAGTTCCATCTCCGAAATGACGGGAATCGCCCGCTCCGCGCACTGCGCAAGCCACGTGTGCCCCATCGGTATCGCGGGACTCGCGACGCAGAGGTCGAAATGGCCGTCCGGAAGCCTTTCGCACGGCGCGACGAGCGTGCAGCCCGCTGGCGCGCCATCCCTAGGGGGGCACGAATCGACAAGCGCCGCGTCGGCGCCGATCGATTGCAGGATTCGGATTGCGGCGAGGCCGCTTTTGCCTGCGCCGAGAACGAGGCACCGAGGTTTGTCGACGGCAAGCGCGGGAATGGTCTTTCGGTAGTCTTTCATTGTTTGCCTTCTGGCTTTGATCCAATGCGACCTGCGCGAATGTCAGGCAGAAGAAGTCCGAAGACGGCCATGTCGAGCGCTTGGGTGCGGACGAGCCCTTCGTCCATCGCGATGGCGAAGTGGCAGTCGACGAAAGCGTGCATGGAGGCGAATTCGCGGCGGTGAGGCGGATAGACCGTATCCTGGTAGTTGTAGCCTTGTCCGCGGCTGTTGGGGCCCTCGGCTTGCATGCCGTCCACGACAACGCCTTCGGGACGGTAGCGGCTGTTGTGGAGCGGCGCGCGGATGGTGCGCTCCCCGAGCCCAACGATCCACGAGAGGCCGAGCGGGTTGGCGCCAAGCATGCCGTCGCAGGTGCGGACGACCCAGTTACGGTACTTCACGTCGCCCGTGGCGAACCAGGCGGCGAGGACGGGACGGAGGTGGACGCCGTAGGCGCCGGTGCCCCAGGAAATGGGCGCGTCCGGATGGCGGACGAACTTGTAGGCCATGCGCCCGGAATAGTCGATGTACCAGTCGGCCTCGCGGACAACGGCATTCAGAACGTTGCCGTACAGCGCCGGATCGCGTGTCTTTGCGGCAGGGTCGCGAAGGAAGGCGCAGGCGGCGGACAGGGCGTCGTAGCGGCCGTCTGCGCGAAGGGGGGCATCGGAGTGTGCGCCCCATGGGGAGCATTCGCGAAAGTCGTCCAGAAAGGCCTTCTCGCCCGTCGTATGCAGAAGCTCCGCAGCGGCGTAGGCGCGGTTTTCCAGGCGGTATTCGGTGAACTGCCTGAGATTGGAGAGCCCTTCGGGGACGTTGGCGACGCCCCAGGCGTAGGCGCGGCGTGCCCGGGCGAGGCAGTCGGCGGCCTCGTCGGCGCGGCCGCATGCGGCAAGGACGCGCGAAGCCTGCGCGAAGGTACCGGCGAAGATGAATGAGGCCTTGCAGTCTTTGGCATAGGCGAAGTCGCCCCTGTCGTCGAGCTCCACGGTCTGGTAGAAGTTCGGGTCGCCCGCCGACTCCGTTCCGTCACGCACGCCACCGTCGGCATCCTGCAGCGCGTACCAGGGACGGAGCGCCCAGAGGGCCTCGTCGACGATGTCGGGGAGCCCGTTGCCGGATTCGGGGATGTCAAGCTGTCTGTCGGCGAACTTGCCGGGCGCGTGCTCCCATGCGGAGAGGAGCGTCTGTGCGACGTCGATGTGGCAGCGCGGGTTGTAGTCGCCGGCGTCATGGTGTCCGCCGCACAGCGGGATGACGGTCGGGATGGTCGGTTCGGCGCGCGTGGCGAGTTCCGCGAGCTCGCCGTCGGAGAGGGCGCGGGCGTAGAGGCGCAAGTCGCTGAAGTGGCATCCCGCAGCCGCGTCGTTGCGGACGCGCGCGAGGAAGAACTCGGACGATTCGGGCGGCGACACCCGCTGCGAGACGACGGCCTCGCCGTCGGCGAAAAGTTGCGCGTCCGTCTTTCCGTCATCGCCGACGGGCGTGAGACGAATGGCGAGGTGCCGCCACTTGTTGTCGCCCACGCGCTTCCACTGCCTGCCGCCAAGCCGTACGACGCCCCAGAGTGCGTCAAGCGCAAGGGCGCGCCCCTTCTCGCCGCCGAGGCGGAAAATGTCGCCGTCGTACTTGTTGCCGTCCTTGTCGTCGCGCCGGTACCAAAAGGCGATGGTCGCGCCCGTCGCGGGGTCGATGGAGATTGTGCCCGAGAAGCCGTTGTCACGCTCCCCCGTGCGCAGGACCTTTGTTCCGAATGTGGCGTCTTTCGCCCATCCGACCGCATCCTTGCGGGTGAAAAGCGGCGCAAGGGCAACGGGCGACCCGGAGACGGTGTTGCGCGCGTCGCCCGCAAGCGGGAAGCGCGCGGCAAGGGCGGGATCGTCGAGGAGTTTTTTCTGCGCGGCGGCAGCGGCAGGATAGGCCGGGTTCGGCGCAGGAACGGGATTCTCGCGGAAGGGGCCGAATTCGCGGTGGCGCCAGTGCCCGACGGTGGAGAGCTGCACGCCGTTGGTATGGCACGCGATGCGACGCCAACCTGGTGCGCGGTCTGGCGTGAGCGCGATGCCGCAGCGCTGCGCGAAGACGCCCGTCCCCTGGAGGCGGAAGGCACGCGCGTAGACGTCGGGGGCGATGTCGAAGGCGATGGACCGCCCCGCGCCGGGCACGCGCAGATGGTAGCGCCCGGGCTTGGTGAAGGACGTGAAGTCCAGCTCGTAGACGTTCTCGCCCGAATGGTTCACCTTGCCGTCGTCGAAGCGTCCGTTGTGGACAAGGCGCGCCACCCCCGAGAAGGCGACGGAACCGTCGGTCTCGTTCATGAGCTCGAAGGGCGGCGGTTCGCGGAAACGCACCGCCCACGGGGCGAGGTCGGCGTAGGGGGTTGAAAGATTGAAGGGTTGAAGAGTTGAAGGGTTTTGACTTTCGACATTCGACTCTTGACTTTCGACACCAGTTCCACCAACCGCTTCATCGGCTGGAGGAACGAAGTAGGCTTCGGCAGCGGAGGGCGGCGTGGTGTAGTCGAATTTCTCCGGTATCTTCGCCGTCTCGGGAAAGGAGCCGAGCCAGAATCCGAGATAGGCCACTTTCGGTGCGTCCGGAAGGTAGCCGACCTGGTTCGCCTGAATCGAGCGCGTGATGGTCGTGGCGGGATCGAAGACGAAGGAGGCTTCGCGCACACCGGAGCAGATGACGGGTTCGACGGAGACCTCGACGCGGTCGCCTTTCTTCAGGTCACGGCCGAGGTCGAGGAAGACGTCATGCTGCATGATGGTCCGGAACGGCCATCCGACCGGCAGGTAGACGTCGATTGTCGAACGGCGCCCGAACTCGGAAACGGGAACGTCGGCGCCGTTCAGCCGGACGTGGTAGGCGGCCGGATCGCGCCAGGCGGCAAGCGAGAACGATGCGCCGAATTCAAGCGCGATCTTGCCGTCGCCAAGCGGCGAGACGCGCCGCAATCCAACGATGCGCGGCGCCATGTCATCCGCCGGCACCCGCACGTTTGCCGCATCAACTCCTGACTCTTCACTCTTAACTCCTGACTCTTTGTCTGTGCCGTCCCCGGCCCAGACAAAGAAGCATCCCGTCTTGGCTCCGGTCGTGGGCGCGCCGTCGCCATGCGCGACGAGTCCGTAGCGGACGCCTGGTTTGAGCGGGTGCGGGAGCTTGAGTTCGACGACATGGCGGTTGAGGTCGTTCTTGGCGGGCTTCGCCGAAGAGAATCCTGGCGGGAGCGGGAACTCGGCGCGCGCGGGGTAGGCCCTTGCCGAAACCGGCTCAACAAACGCCTCGTAGGCGTATGCGGAGTCCTCCTCGCTTCGGATGCGCCACGCCGAGGCCTTGCCGCGTGCACCGGTGGCGGACGCGCCGAGGACGGCGACGACCGTGTTGGAATCGAGCGCCACCGCACCGCGGAGGCCGTAGACTTCCAGCGCGAGGGGCTTGAGATCGAGCGGCAAGTCTGCCGCGAACGCCACAGACGCCAGAGTTGCCGCAAGGGCGGATGCCAGTCTGGTCTTACGCATGTTAGCCTCGTTTCGTGTGATGGGTTCTCAGTTGGCGAAGAGCGTCAGCGTGGAGGACGCGGCGCAGACGGCGTTGTGCGCGACCTTTGGCTCGCGGACCTCGCTCTGCAACCCCTTCACGTTTCCGTGCGGGGCGAACTGGGAATTTGCGCTGGCGACGTCCACCCGCAGCTGGTCGCCCTTTTCCAGCCGGAAGGCATGGTCGGCGAAATGGAACGCGAGCCGCCGCTTCACATTGGGCGTGTAGTCGCCGCCCTCCGTGGAAAGCGATGTGATGTCGTCGCGGAGCAAAAGCCATTGGCCATCCGGCTTGGCGACGCTGACGCGCACGTAGAAGCACGTGTCCTCGCAGTCGCTCTTCACGACGAGGCTCGCCTGCATCCGGCCGCGGACGTCAAGCTGCTCCTCAACGGGCGGCAGGACAAACGACACGACGTCGTCGCGGAAGTCCGGCGGCGGCTGCGGGCGCATCCCGCCAAAGCAGATGCCGCCCGATCCGGGGAATTCCGGAAGGGGACGCTTCGGGTCGTAGGTCCATGACCGCTCGCCCTCGCCGAGCGGAAGATCGATGCGTCTCGGGCCATCCTCAAGGGCGTCCGTTTCAAACCAGCGGTTCTCCCAGAGCGCATAGAAGCGCACCTTGCCCGGCGCGGCCTTGGCGCACGGCTTCCCGGTGCGGCAGAAGTCGAACCAATCGAGCGGGCTGACGCCCTCGTCGGCGCGGCTTCCGCCCGGAAATTCGCCACACGTCCCCTTCATGTCATCGGCGAGATTCCCGCCGTGGTCGTAGGCGTCTATGAGCAGGGCGCAGTTGGCGAGGCGTTCGCGGGGGGTCTCGCGCCACATGTCGCACAGGCCCTCCGTGTAGATGTCGTAAAAGCCCGTACGGAGGAGAATCGGCATCGTGGACTTTGCCAGGGCCCATCGGTAGGCTGCGCCGCTCCCCGGCGCATCCGAAGTCCAGAAAGGGTCGTCTCGGCGCGGGTGCGCGATGGTATTGTCGAGGGCCGGAACGTCCTCTGCCCAGTAACGTCTGGAGAAGTTTCGGAGCGGGAAGTCACTGAACTGCACGGTCTCGTCGCGCTGGAGGACGTGGTTCTTCTTCTTGTATCCCTGCACGAACCATCCGCCGTGGAGGCCGACCTTGAAGAAACTGTTGCGGTAGATTACGTTGTAGCGGTCGACCTCCTGCACCGCCAGCGCCGCGCCCTTGATGTCGGGCGGGTTGGTATCGAGGTACGACCAGTGGACGCTTGAAAGGTAGCTGCCTCCGTCGAGGAAAATTTCGCCGTTGTACCACGGAAGCTTCCGCACCCAAGCGAGAAGGGCGAGGCCGTCGGCGCGCTCGCTTTCGTAGGGAATCCAGTCGCCCTCGCTCATGCCGCAGCCGCGGCAGTGCTGGACGAGGTACGCATACCCGCGCGAGAAGGCCTCGGCCCGCTCCTGCGCGAAGGTCTCCAGATTGACGCGCTCCTCGGGGACGTATGGCGTGCGTTGAATGACGATGGGGCATTTAACCCCTTCGGGCGGGCGGATGCCATACGTGTAGATCCGCGTGCCGTCCGTCATGGGCACCATCTCCTCGAAGACGGTGAAATCTGTCGACTGCTGCTTCATTTCGATGATCTTTCGCTTGTAGTCTCAATCATACCACTCTCCTGTGCCGTGCGCAAGTACCGTGACGAAAAAGGTCTTGTTTTTCCCCCCAATCTCCTGCGACGACGGCCGCACCTGGCGCGGCTTCCGCGAAATCGCGCTCACCGAACCGCGCAACGCCTCAGACTTCCGCGAACTCGGAAACGGTCCCTTCGACGAGTGCGACAAGAGCGTCCACCAGACGCAGGCGCTTGAACTGCCCGGCGGGAAGGTCCTCCTCTCCTACGGGCAGAACCCCGCCGCCCGGCGGCTGGCGATTTTCCATCCCGACTGGCTGCTCGAAACCTCGCGTCACGAAGACTTCCGCCACGGACTCGCCAACATCTCGCACCACCTCTACGTGAACTCCCTTGCCGGCGGCTACCGCGGCTGGGCCGGCCATTGCGCCTGGAACCGCATTCCCGGCGCAGTGATGGCGCGCGAACCCGACGCGCCGGAAGGCGCATGGCGACGGGAGTCTATGCTTCTCGCCCGCATTCACGACCCGCGGCTCGTGAGCGACGTGGCGGGCGCCGTCTGGAACTTCCCCGCCATGCGGCGAGGCCGGGTCGAGGTCGAATGCCGCATAGCCGGGGCCGGTTTCCGCCTCGCCCTGCTCGACCACTGGATCAACCCCTGCGATGTCTTCAACGCCGCGCGCGCCCCCTTCGGCGTCTTTCTCGACCCTAGCGTCACGGGTGCGCACTGGTGCCGTGTCGAAGTCGGCTGGGACTGCGACGCAGCCACCGCGCGACTCCTCGTTGACGGTCGGGAGATCCTCTCCTGCAATCTGGCTGAGATGCCTGAGGCTGGGTTCTCCTACCTGCACCTCCAGACCTCGGAAGAATGCGAAGACGGAAATGGCACCTATTTCCGCTCTCTCTGCGCCGACGTCAGGTAAAGGGCCTTGTCTTCGATAATTGCGAGATAAAGCCGGAAGACCCGTCCCGCCAGTCATGACGTGACGCGCCATCTCCATGCCGCTCAGCGGACCAGCCGCTTCACTGTGCGCCAATCGACGCCCAGGCGAATGGCGACGGGTCCGTATGAACCAAATCTGCCGTAGAGGCGGCGACAATACCAACGGTCAAGTTCCTCAAGCGTCACCCCCCCGGCAAGGACACGCCGCGCCCCGTCGTCATCGCTCCCGGCAGCTACGCATGGATCGCCGGCATAGCTTCCTGTCAGCAACACCGACTTCGTCGCCTGCTCCAGTTCGCGGACGTTGCCCGGCCAGGCGTAGCCGGGCGGGAGGTCACGCCGCAGAACCGTGACGATGCGATCCGAGAGGGCGGCGTCCGGTGCACCCGCCAGCCGACCGACGATGTCCGCGACAAGCAGGTCCAGCTCCTCGGGGCTTTCATCAAGCCTTTGGCGAAGCGGGGGAAGTGTAATCGTGCCCGAGGAGAGGCGATAGTAGAAGTCATTCCTGAAACGCCCGTCCCCTCGTCGCACGACCAGGTCCTGGTTCGTCGCGGCAATCACCCGCCCTGAAAAGCGCAGCGTCTCGTGGCCGCCGACAGGCGAGAAGGAGCGCTGCTGCAGAACCTGGAGGAGCTTGATCTGAATCTGCTCGGAGACATCGCCGATTTCGTCGAGGAAGATCGCGCCGCATGGACTGCAGCGGGCGAAAACGCCGTCATGGTTTTCCATCGCCCCGGTAAAGGCGCCCTTGCGATGGCCGAAGAGCTCGGATTCGATGAGGTTCTCGGCGAATTGCGAGAGGTTGATCGGGATGAAGGCCTTTGTGAAACTCTCCTGAAAGGTGCGCCTTTCAGGAACGTATGGGATGTAGCCTGAACGCCCGAGCGCCATTGCCGCCGCGCCCTTGCCCGTTCCGGTTTCGCCAAGGAGGAGTGTGGAAAAGTCCTCCATGCGGCTCCAAAGCTTTTCGACGTAGAGCCGCGTGTCGCATGTGAAGATCGCGTTCCAAAGCTCTTCGCGCAGTCGGCGCATCGAAGGCGACTCGCCGCGGAGCGAAGTGTCGATGAAGTAGAAGGCGCGACGGAACTGGAAGAAGACGGCGACGCAGACCGCCGCGTAGTCCGGCTCAATTCCGTGCGACTGGATCTCGCGGTAGAGGGCGTCGGCACCGGGCCAGGCGAGGAGCTCATCGCCGTGGTCTATCTGATTGCGGATGTAGGTATCTGTTCTGTCGCGCCAGTTGTGGAAAATGTGGAAGAGCAGCGCTATCTGGAGACGTTCGCGGTCGTCGGCCGCGTAGTCGCGGATGTCCATGGTCCGTC
>JAEEGL011034982.1_pt1 | contig 24542 bp, 16 predicted proteins | sample 9134231 | NCBI WGS metagenome assembly JAEEGL01 (sample SAMN16246548, study PRJNA631951) | gut metagenome | biome: gut microbiome; feature: rumen; material: fiber-attached | host: Bos | place: Iran: Karaj | collected 2018-10
CGATATCTACACTCCTTCCGGAGCTACCGAGATGATGCGCCAGGCGCTTCACACCTACAGTACATACAGTAACCTGAGGAGATGAGATGATTCTCCTTTCGATATACGGGAAAGAGATGCCTTCCACGGGGCATCTCTTTTCATGTATAATAGGGCTGTTGGGATTGGAGGACATTATGAGCAATTTACGCGAAACAACTCTGGTGCATCTGGTGCGGGAGGGAGAGTACCTGATGCTCCACAGGATCAAGAAGAACAAAGATGTAAATGCCGGGAAATGGATCGGTGTGGGCGGCCATCTGGAAGCCGGGGAGACACCGGAAGAATGTGCCATCCGGGAAACCTTTGAAGAGACAGGACTTACCGTGCATAGTCTGGACTTCCGGGGCATTGTGGACTTTTACAATGACGGCGACTACGACGATGAACGGATCTACATCTATACCTCCGGGGATTTCTCCGGGGAACTGAAGGAATGCAACGAAGGCGTACTGGCCTGGATCCCCGGGGAGGAAGTTCTATCCCTGAATCTGTGGGAGGGAGACCCGGTCTTCCTGAAGCCCCTTCTGGCGGGTGTTTCCGATTTTTATTTCGAACTGCATTACGAGGGAGACCGACTGGCAAAGGTTGTGGATCACGGGACTCTTCCGGAAAATATGAAAAAGGCTTGATTCCTTGTTTTTTTATTGTAAAATAATACTTTGGTTATTGACACATTCGTTTTAGAAAGCATGAGGAGTATTATGAAAAACGATCAACTCAAGCCGAAGCTTTTCTCGGTGATGAAGACCTATACGAAAGAGCAGTTTGTGAAGGATGTGATCTCCGGTATCATCGTAGCCATCATCGCATTGCCTCTTTCCATCGCATTGGCACTGGCATCCGGTGTGGGCCCTGAACAGGGTATCTACACAGCCGTGATTGCCGGATTCCTGATCTCGTTCTTCGGCGGAAGCCGTGTACAGATCGCGGGACCTACCGCAGCATTTGCCACCATCGTGGCAGGCATTGTGGCCCGGAACGGAATGAGCGGCCTTGCAACAGCCACCGTTCTTGCAGGTATCCTTCTGATCATCATGGGTGTCCTTCGTCTGGGAACCCTGATCAAGTTTATCCCTTATACCATTACCACCGGTTTCACCGCCGGTATTGCAGTCACCATTCTGGTGGGACAGCTGAAGGATTTCTTCGGACTGACCTACGAAGCCGGAGTGGAGAACATTGAGACCCTGGACAAAATCCGTAACGTGATCAAGTTCTTCGGCAGTGTGAATCTCTGGGCTGTGCTGGTGGGCGTCATCTGCCTCCTGATCCAGATCGTTTGGCCCAAGATCAGTCAGAAGATCCCCGGGAGCCTTATCGCCGTGATCGTGGGAATTCTCATCGTGAAGTTCGGAAAGCTTCCCGTGAACACCATCGGTGATCTGTATCAGATCTCCGCGGGACTTCCCACTCCCGTACTGCCTGATTTTTCCTTCCACATGATCCGCACCGTCTTCAGTGATGCGGTGACCATCGCCATCCTGGCAGCCATCGAGTCCCTTCTCAGCTGTGTGGTGGCAGACGGTATGATCGGCAGCAAGCACCGTTCCAACATGGAGCTGGTGGCACAGGGAATCGGTAACATGGGTTCCGCATTCTTTGGCGGTATCCCCGCAACGGGAGCCATTGCACGTACCGCAGCCAACATCAAGAACGGCGGACGTACCCCCATCGCCGGTATGGTACACTCCCTTGTTCTTGTACTGGTGCTGGTGGTCCTGATGCCTTATGCAGCATGGATTCCTATGCCTACCATCGCAGCCATCCTCTTCCTGGTAGCGTACAATATGTGCCAGTACAGAGCTTTTGTCAGCTTGTGCAAGACTGCACCCAAGAGCGATATCCTGGTACTGGTGGTCACTTTTGTCCTGACGGTTTGCTTCGACCTGGTGGTTGCCATTGAAGTGGGCATGATCCTGGCAGGTCTGCTGTTCATGAAGCGTATGAGTGATGAGACCGAAGTCCGCGGCTGGAAGTATTCCGAGGAGGAAGAGTCCGGAGCTGAGGATGAGAACGATCCCATGGCTCTGAGCTTGCGTCAGGTTCCCAAGCAAGTTCGCGTGTATGAGATCAACGGTCCCATGTTCTTCGGTATGACGGATCTGATCTCCGACATTACCCTGAAGGATTTCACCAAGGTTCTGATCATCCGTATGAGAGGCGTGCCCGCGCTGGATGCCTCCGCTATGAGATCTCTGGAAGCGCTGTATGATCGCTGCGCTGCTCAGAATGTACAGGTTCTGTTCTCCCATGTGAACGAGCAGCCCCGGAAGACCATGGAGAAAGACGGATTTATTAAGAAGGTCGGAGAGGATCACTTCTGCCAGCATATTGACGATGCACTGGAGAAGGCTAAGAAGTATATCGACTGATGTTTTTTTCATGACAAGAGTGCCGGAAGCTTTGAAAAGAGCTTCCGGCTTTCCTTTTTTGAGCTGAAATGTTAAACTGGTAAAGATATGGTGGAGGTATTCGATGAACCGTGAAACCCTTACCGTCTATGTGGACGGCAGTTATAATGACAGTATCAAGAAATATGCTTTCGGATGTGCTTTCCTGACACCGGAAGGAACGGTTCATGTGGCCTTCGGTAACGGTGATAATCCGGAATCCTTAAAACAGCGGAATGTCACGGGTGAAATGCTGGGAGCCATGTACGCTGTCCAGTGTGCCCGGAAAAGCGGTTATTCCGCCATCGAGATCTATTATGATTACAGTGGCATCGAGTGCTGGGTCACGGGTGCCTGGAAGAGCAAGAACGATCTGACGAAGAAATATGCGCAGGCCATGCGGAGCTGGGGAACTGACATCAAGATCGGTTTTCACAAAGTAGCTGCCCATACCAATGTGGAATACAATGAGGTGGCGGACAAGCTGGCGAAGAAGGGCTTAACGGACGGCAACGGAGTGCCTCCCGTAAAGCCGGTGGAAGAATTGGAGCTGTATCAATGGGAGTAAGCGGTGAACGCTTAAATAAATATCTGGCCGGCTGTGGAGTCTGTTCCCGGCGGGAGGCGGATCGCCTCATCGAATCCGGCCGCGTCACAGTAAACGGGATGAAGCCGGAGCTGGGCTGCCTCGTGGGAAGCGGGGATACGGTCTGCGTCGACGGCGAGCCGGTAAGCATGCGGACAGAGCATGTGGTGCTTGCCTATTATAAGCCCGTGGGTGTTACCTGCTCCGAGAAGGATGCCCATGCGGACAAACTGGTGAAGGATATGATCGATTATCCCGTCCGCGTGACCTATGCGGGACGGTTGGATAAGGATTCCGAAGGACTTCTGCTCCTGACGGATGACGGAGATCTCATCAATGCCATGATGCGGGGCGCTGCCCGTCATGAGAAAGAATATATTGTCCGGGTGGACAAAGAGATCCGGGGCGAAATGCTGCAGCGAATGAGGGACGGCATCTATCTGAAGGATCTGGGAGAGAAGACCAGACCCTGCGTTGCGGAACAGTTAAGCAAATTTACCTTCCGGATCGTCCTGACTCAGGGTCTGAACCGACAGATCCGCCGAATGTGCGAAGCCTGCGGATATCATACCCGGAGCCTGAAGCGGGTGCGGGTTATGAGCGTGGAACTGGGAGATCTGAAGCCCGGCGCATACCGGGAACTTACGAAAGAGGAACAGGCACAGCTCTACCGACTGTGCGGAATGAAATAATGGAAATCATGCAGAGAATGAAGGAGCTGACAGAGCTCCTGAACCGGGCCTCCCGGGCATATTATGCCGAGGACCGGGAGATCATGAGTAATTTTGAATACGATAAGCTGTACGACGAACTGGTAAGACTGGAGCAGCAGAGCGGTATCGTCCTGTCCGGCAGCCCCACACAGAAAGTGGGTTATGAAGCAGTGGATCAGCTGCCCAAGGAGCGCCATGCCTCCCCGATGCTGAGCCTTGGGAAGACCAAGAGCCGGGAGGAACTGCAGGGCTGGCTGAACGGTCGGGAAGGCGTCCTGTCCTGGAAGCTGGACGGTCTGACCGTGGTTCTGACCTATGAGAACGGGAAGCTGGCGAAGGCGGTCACCAGAGGCAACGGTGAGATCGGCGAAGTCATCACACCCAACGCTCGGACCTTCACCAATATCCCTTTGAGCATTCCTTATACCGGCAAGCTGGTGCTTCGGGGAGAAGCCGTCATCAGCTATCCGGATTTTGAACAGATCAACAGTCGGATCCCGGAGGAGGGAGAGAAGTACAAGAATCCCCGGAATCTGTGCAGCGGCAGTGTGCGCCAGTTGGACAGTAAGATCACGGCAGAGCGCCATGTGCGCTTTATCGCCTTTTCCTTTGTGAGTGCGGAGCCTGCGGAGGATCCCAACCTGGAGACGTCCGTACAGGCCCGGTTTGCCTTTCTGGAGCATCAGGGCTTTGAAACGGTACAGCGGGTACTGGTAACTCCCGATACCATTTTGGGAGCCATTGAGGACTTTGAGAAGCGCATTCAGACCTACGAGATCCCTTCCGACGGTCTGGTGCTCACCTATGAAGATGTGGCTTATGGCATCAGCCTGGGCCGGACCGCAAAGTTCCCCCGGCATTCCATCGCCTTCAAATGGGCGGATGAGACGGCGGAGACCGTCCTGCGGGAGGTGGAGTGGTCCGCCAGCCGCACCGGCCTCATTAACCCGGTGGCCATCTTTGATCCGGTGGAACTGGAGGGGACCACGGTGAGCCGTGCTTCCGTCCATAATGTCAGCATCTGTGAAGAATTAAAGCTGGGTATCGGAGACCGGATCCGTGTTTACAAGGCAAACATGATCATCCCTCAGATCGCCGAAAATCTGACGGAAAGCGGCAATCTGCCCATTCCGAAGGTCTGCCCGGTCTGTGGGGCACCCACGGAAATCCGTTCTCAGAACGATGCGAAAACCCTGTATTGCACCAATCCCGACTGTGCCGCAAAACAGATCAAATCCTTTACCCAGTTTGTGAGCCGTGACGCCATGAACATCGACGGACTGTCCGAGGCCACTCTGGAGAAGTTCATCGATTGCGGTTTCGTGAAGGAATTTGCGGATCTGTACCGGCTGGAGCGTTATCATGAGCGCATCGTCCGGCTGGAAGGCTTCGGAGAAAAGTCCTATCAGAATCTGATGGATGCAGTGGATGCATCCCGTAAGACAACCCTTCCCAGGGTCCTCTTCGGACTGGGGATCGAAAATATCGGAGCTGCCAATGCAAAGCTCCTCTGCAAAGCCTTTGACTATGATCTGGAGCGGATCCGTACCGCGACAGAGGAAGAACTGTCAGAAGTGGAGGGCATCGGCTCCGTGATCGCTCATGCCATTGCCCTGTATATGAATGACGATCGAATGTGGGCTTCCGTAAGTGAACTCCTGAAGGAGCTGACGGTGGAGAAGCCTGAAAGTGCTGTGCTCCCGGAAGGGGCTGTAAGCCTCGAGGGCAAAGTATTTGTGGTGACGGGAAGCCTCGTTCATTTTGAAAACCGGAATGCTCTGAAGGATGAGATTGAGAAGCGCGGAGGCAAGGTCACCGGTTCCGTAACGGGTAAGACCACCTGCCTCATTAACAATGACGTGAACTCCACCTCTTCCAAGAACAAGACTGCCAAATCTCTTGGAGTCCCCATCTTGTCGGAGGAGGATTTCATGCGGGAATATCTGGGATAAAACCAGTAAAGAAGGATACGAATTATGCCAATTAAAATACAAAGCGAGCTGCCTGCAAAGGCATCTCTGGAAAATGAAAATATCTTTGTCATGGATGAAAACCGCGCCATTCACCAGGACATCCGTCCGCTGAAGGTGCTCATCCTGAATAACATGCCGGTGAAGCAGGACACGGAGCTGCAGCTCCTGAGAGCCCTGTCCAACACTCCACTGCAGGTGGATGTGACTTTCATGCACACAGCAACCCATGTGTCCCTGAACACCCCTGCCAGCCATCTGAACAAGTTCTATCAGACCTTTGATGAGATCAAGGATCAGAAATTCGACGGTATGATCATCACCGGAGCACCGGTGGAGGACATCAGCTTCGAGGAAGTGGATTACTGGGAGGAGACCTGCCAGATCATGGACTGGGCTGACACCCATGTCACCAGCATCCTTCACATCTGCTGGGGCGCACAGGCGGGCTTTTATCACTACTACGGCATCAACAAGCGCCAGATGCCCAAGAAGGTTTTCGGTGTTTATGAACATCGTGTCATGAACCGGAAGATCCCTCTGGTCAGAGGTTTTGATGACATCTTCCTGGCTCCTCACAGCCGCCACACCGAGACTCCTGCGGAGGACATCCATGCATGCCCTGAACTGACGGTACTGGCTGAGTCCGAAGAGGTTGGAGTATTCCTTGCCATTGCCGAGGAGGGTCACAAGATCTTCGTCACCGGCCATCCCGAGTATGACCGGATGACCCTCAGCAATGAGTATTTCCGGGATAAGAACAAGGGGCTGCCCATTCAGATCCCTTACAATTATTTCCCCGGGGATGATCCGGAGCAGAAGCCCCTGCTTCAGTGGAGAAGCCACAGCAACAATCTTTACAGTAACTGGCTGAATTATTATGTATATCAGGTAACACCATACGATCTGTAAAAGTGTGCCCTCCGTGCAACCAAGACGTGGCACGGAGGGTTTTGCTTATAGGGAATGTCCGAACGCTCGTCAAATGCCTCAACGTATTGTTTCCATAAGGGGGATGAAACATGCCGAAGACCGCTTTTGATTACACTGAAATGAAATCCCGGATCGATGAGTATATCCGGCAGTTGGGAGACCTTGCCACCACCGCTGCAGATTCCGAGCAGTATATGCAGCTCTGCATGAACGTGGCCAAGATCCGGGGGCTGACGGACTATTATTATACGCCGAAACCGGACGGAACATTTCCTGCCATGAATGAACAGGATCGGCTGGATCTCATTCAGTCTTATTACGATACCATTAATACCATACGCCCGATCCTCCAGGGACAGGATACCGGTGAAGTCGGTCTGGCCATGCGGGAGATCGCATCCCAGATGGGACCGGAACTCATGCGGGACGTGAGGGGCCTTGAGGTGGTGGACCTGAAGAAGGAGAACATGTCCCTTCCCGAACTCATCTCCAAGGGCAGAACCACAGCAGTGGATCTGGGCAAGCAGAAGGCAAATACGGTAGGAGGCCTCAGCAGCTCTCGTATGTATCTGCGTCTGGAAGAAGGGGACGGCGTGCAGAATGGCTATTTTACCGCCAACACCGTTGTAAATCCCCGGGGAAAGTACGCTGCTTTGCTGAGCGATTTGGAAAAGAAATATCCCTCCATGAAGAACATCATCGGATCGCTGCGGAATGTTCCAATGAAGAAGGTGGCACAGATTGATGCCTATGATGTGAATATCATGGATCCGGTGGTCCGGTTGCCGAAAGAACAGCAGAAAGCTAAGTATGATAGGATGTTCTGCGATGAAGTGTATTTCACCATGGATCTGGATGAGGGTGTGGTGAACGAGGCAAGACACAATCCGGATTATTTTAAGTTTTCCCAGGAATTTATGGACAGGCTGAAGCCCATCCATCAGGAATACAGGCATTATCTGTCCGGTAATTTCGTCGACACCAAAGAAGGTGCAAACATTGATCGCAGAAACGTTGCCATGTATCGTATGGCCGGACTCCTTGGGAAGCAGCATATTATACCCGAAACAAAGCTTCTGACGGTGGTGCAGGACGGACGCCCTATAGCGGGAACCTTTATGGCGGAGGCGCAGGGCGTGGATTGCCGCAATGCAGGACCGGATCATCCCATCATGAAGGCAAAACCGGAGGCTTTTGAGAATCCCTCTGTTGTGAGCGATATTGCCGGCATGCAGGTGCTGGATTACATCTGCGGAAATGTGGACCGCCATCCCGGGAATTTCATGCTGCGCTTTGATCCGCCGGAAGGACCGGATATGAAGCTGGTGGGTATCACCGCCATTGATAACGACATGTCCTTTGGAACGGATGATGGCTCCGGACGTGGAAAAGGGACGAAATGGATCAGACCGGATCAGATGGGCGTTGTGGGTCAGGAGATGTACAATGCCATGAAACTCATGACCCGTGATCAAATGGAGCTGATGCTGGCAGATTGCCGCCTCAGCAAGGAAGAACTGGATGCGGCCTGGGCCCGGAAGGAAAATCTGCAGAAAGCCATCGAAGCGGATATGGAGTACTTCAAGGACAAGGAACCCGGCTATATCGAAGAGGGAAGGATCCGTGTTGTTCCCGAAAATGAGTGGGATAAATACTCGATCCATGCCCTGGCGGAAGTGCATCCGCGAGCTCAGTTTAATATCGTAAGAAACTATGCAAAAGTAACAGATATCGCCAACCGGCAGATTGAAGAAAGTAACCGGATCGAACAGCAGGCAAACGAATTGAAGCAGGAACTGGGAGTCCCTGTACCGCAGGCGGATCCCGGGCCGAAGGAACCCGCCACTGCCAAGGCTGTGGGAACCGGTCTGCAGCAGAATCCGAATCCCATCGTTCATGGGGAGGATACTCTGAATCTGGCCCTTCCGTCCCTGTCTCAGGTACGCTCTGTGGGCAATAACCTCAGTAAGCGTTATGTGCTGACCTACAATGAAAACGGGCAGGAGAAGACTGTTTTCTACACACCTCCGCAGATCTCTTCCGCGGGGATCGGATATAATCGTATCATCAATGATACCATCGCATCCTTCCCCAAGTACAGGGAGGAGCTGGAGGCCTTCCGCGATTATTATCGCCAGAGTGATATGCTGGAGATCAGTTTCCCCTCCAGATTGGATAAAGTGGATGGAGTCAAACTTGGCTTTACACAGGAAAAATGGGAAAGGCTGAAAGCGGATCCCGGGTTCCAGACAGCATTCAAAGCTGTTTCAGGGAACATTAACCGGGATATGACCAGATACGTCATGATGTTCCAATATGGGCAGGATCTGGGAGACGGACACAGGATCGAGCTGAGGAACGTTGCCATGAGTGAAGTCGGTGACCTGTTGGGAGCCGACGACCTGTTGTGCCGGAGCCGCACAGCCAACGTCATGTGTGACGGAAAACTGACAGAAGGTGTAGTAATGGATCTCGCAAAAGGCGAAGATCCGGGAAGCCTTAGAGGAACAGATGATCATCCCATCCAGTTCATCACGGAAGAACAGGCAAAGGAATGCTACAATCAGCCGGAACCTCTGAAACAGATGGCGGATATGCAGATTCTGGATTTTGTCTGCCTGAATATAGACCGGCATTTTGAAAACATCTTTTACGAATACGAGGGACTGGGAACAGATCATCCGAAACTCGTGGGAATCCAGGGAATCGATAACGATGGTTCCTTCGGAAAACTGGTGCCGAGCCCCACAGGTGCCACCAACAATCTACCGGCACTGAACAATATGAAGGTCATCAGCCGGGAAGTGTGGGAGAAGATGCAGGATCCACAGCTTCCTGAGAAGGTGGAACAGGTGGTCTTGAAGCGCGGCATGACCCAGGAAGAGGCAAATGCTGCGAAAGAACGTATCCGGATGGTAAGAGAAGCCGTAAATTCCGGTAAACTGCGGATCGTGGAAAAGGATCAATGGGCGAAGGGTGAAAATACCTTCGAAAAACTGGCAGAAGGCCCCAAAAGTAATTTGTTTCATGCCGTCAAGAATCAGCTGGTGGATAACTGTGCGCGGAAAGCAGCGGATCATGTCAAGAAGGGTGAGCACTGCGAGATCAAGCCCAAGAAACCCTTCAAGGGTACCATGTGTGCCAAGGTGGATGAGATCGGCAGTCAGGCGAAGTATGATGCAAAAATGGAGGAGCTCAGTCAGGAGGCCGAGAAGGAATGGCAGAAGGAGATTCAGAATAATCTGCGGACTGCACCGGAGGTACATGCAGACAGTTACGCGGAATACGTCAGAAGCCTGCGTACTGCTGCAATGACTTTGAAGCAGAATATTGACGATGCAAACCCCTTCTTCAGTTTCACTTCCAAGACCTACAAGAATATGATCAAGGCCTGCAATGAGCTGGTGGCACAGACGGATAAAGCCATCAAAAACATGGAAAAGAACGGAGAAGCGTTCAACGAACAGGATGCAGCCTTGCTGGACCAGAAGCTGAATAAACTCCGGGATTCCTCCGCAGCCTATATCCAGAAGAAAAATGCCGAGATGGAAAGAGGCGTCCGGATCAAACCCATCGGCACCCGAAGAATGGATGTATCCAACGATGTGTCCGGTGTCACGGAAGTCTTCGCCGGTCAGTACCGTGAGATGTACATCAAGGAACGGACGAAGCTGAATGCCTTCGAGTATGCTCGGACCAGACTGAAAGAGGAGCAGGGCAAAGTTGCGGCTTTAAAGGGAAACGCGCTGAAGGAGAAGGTGGCAGAGATCCTGTATCTGAAATCCCTGACCAAGGTGGATCAGGCCGCCAGAAACAGTGAGAAATTCAAGCAATCCCTTCTGCCGGCTCACATCGCTTCCCAGAAGCAGAAGATCATGGGCTCTCCGGAATTCAAGTCCTTCGAAAAGATGCCGGAGAATCAGCTTCGCGCCATGGCAGCCGGAAAAGGTGCCAAGAACCTCATGGATAACTTCATGAAGACCGTCGCAAAGGTCAAAGAGGCCCAGAAGCAGATGCAGCAGCGTGTGAATGCACCGAAGCAGAACGGGGTTCCGGAAGCACAGAAACCGGCAGGACCGGGAGTGCCGTCTTAAGTCACATACATTGAAAGAATTCATAACAAAAAGGACGTGGTGCCTTCGGGCATCACGTCCTTTCTTTATTTCGCTAAATCGGTTCAGTTCTTCGCCTGAATCTTTTTCTGAGCAGTGGACAGCATCAGCTTGATACGGTTTAACTGGTTGACTTCGCTGGCGCCGGGATCGTAATCAATGGCCACGATATTGGAATCCGGATGAGCCTTCCGCAAAGCCTTGATAACACCCTTACCAACCACATGGTTGGGCAGGCAACCGAAGGGCTGGGTGCAGACGATATTGGGTACGCCCTCATGGATCAGTTCGATCATCTCGCCCGTCAGGAACCATCCCTCACCGGTCTGGTTGCCCAGGCTGACGATATCGGATGCATACTCTGCCAGCTTGTAGATGCTGGTGGGAGGATCGAAGTGTTTGGACTTTGCTTCCTCCCTGGCAGCGGGACCTCTCAGAATATGCTCGATGGCCCAGATGCCAAGCTGGGAGAGCTTCTTGCTGCGTTTGCTCATGCCCAGGTAATCTGCCTTGTAGATCTGATCGTAGAAGCAGTAGAGCATGAAGTCCATGAGATCCGGAGAAACAGGCTCTGCACCTTCGTGCTCCAGGAGCTCCACCAGATGATTGTTGCCGGCGGGAGAGTACTTTACAAGGATCTCACCCACGATACCGACTCTGGGCTTCCGGAGCTTCTCATCGATGGGGATTGCATCAAACTCCCGGATCATCTGACGGCACATGGAGTGGAACTTGAAGATGGACAGGTGCTTCTGCGCACAGAAATCCTGACACTTCTTCAGCCACTTTGCATGGACTGCATCGGTGGCTCCCTTCTCCAGTTCGTAAGGCCGCATGCGGTAAACACACTTCATGAAGATGTCACCGAACTCCAGACCCATGGCAGCTCTTGTCAGCATATCGATGTTGATATCGAAGCCGGGGTTGGTCTCGATACCGCCGAGGTTCAGACTGATGACGGGGATCTGTTCCATGCCGGCTTTCTTCAGGGCACGGCGGATGAATCCGATGTAGTTAGTGGCACGGCAGCCGCCACCGGTCTGAGTGATGACCAGAGCGGTGCGGTTCACATCGTAATTGCCGGTGAGCAGGGCCTGCATCAGCTGACCTACCACCAGCAGGGAAGGATAGCATGCATCGTTGTTGACGTACTTCAGACCCACATCCACGGAGTGACGGTCGTCGTTGTCCAGGAGCACCAGATTGTAGCCCATGACCCGGAAGGCAGGCTCCAGAATCTCGAAGTGGATCGGGGACATCTGAGGGCAGAGGATGGTGTAATTCTTGCGCATCTCCTCTGTGAACTGTACCTTGACGATATTGGTGGGGCGCACAGTGGCATGCTTGCCCATCTTTTCCCGCACCTTCAGAGCGGAGATGAGGCTGCGCACGCGGATCCTTGCAGCGCCTAAGTTGTTGACTTCATCGATCTTCAGGCAGGTGTAGATCTTGTCGGAGCCGGAGAGGATATCGTTCACCTGATCGGTGGTAACGGCATCCAGACCGCAACCGAAGGAATTCAGCTGGATCAGATCCAGATCCTCTCTGGTGCGGACAAAGGCTGCAGCAGCATACAGACGGCTGTGATACATCCACTGGTCCATAACGATGAGAGGACGCTCCGGATGTCCCAGGTGGCTGACGGAATCCTCTGTCAGCACAGCGATGTCATAGGAGGTGATCAGCTCGGGGATGCCGTGGTTGATCTCCGGATCGATGTGGTAAGGACGGCCTGCCAGGACAATGCCGTGCTTTCCGGTTTCTTCCAGATATTTCAGGGTCTCTTCACCCTTGCGCTTCATATCATCCCGGGCATTTCCCAGTTCTTCCCAGGCTGCATGGATGGCATCCTTCAGTTCCTGCGCGGGAATATCGGTGAATTCCTTGCTCAGAGACTGGAAGATGGTGCCCTCATCCCGGAAGGACATGAAGGGATTGCGGAACTTCACCTGTCCGTTGGAAATCTCCTCCACATTGTTCTTGATGTTCTCGGAATAGGAGGTGACGATGGGGCAGTTGTAATGGTTGTTGGCGCCTTCCACTTCATCCCGCTCGTAGAACAGGGAAGGATAGAAGATGAAGGGCACGTTCTGGTGAATGAGCCAGGTCACATGTCCGTGGGCCAGCTTTGCAGGATAGCACTCGGATTCGGAAGGAATGGACTCAATGCCAAGGTCGTAGATCTTACGGGTGGTCACAGGGGAGAGAATGACCCGGTAGCCCAGCTTCGTAAAGAAAGTGTGCCAGAAAGGGTAATTCTCGTACATGTTCAATACTCTGGGAATTCCCACCGCACCGCGGGGAGCATCCTCCAGAGGCAGGGATTCATAATCGAAGTAGCGATGCAGCTTGTACTCAAAGAGATTGGGTACACCGGTGGCATTCTTCACGCCGCCGATACCGCGTTCGCACCGGTTGCCGGAGACATACTGACGGCCGCCGCCGAAACGGTTGATGGTGAGACGGCAGCTGTTGGTACAGCCCTTGCACTTTGCCATGCTGGTCTCGTACTGAAGTCCGATGATGTCATCCAGCTCCAGCATGGAAGTAACATATCCCTCCTCATAGCGCTCTCTTGCGATGAGTGCGGCACCGAAGGCACCCATGATGCCGGCGATGTCGGGACGGACTGCTTCGCAGTTTGCAATCTTTTCAAAAGCACGAAGAACCGCATTGTTGTAGAAGGTACCGCCCTGTACCACGATGTTCTTGCCCAGCTCTGAAGCATCGGATACCTTGATCACCTTGAACAGTGCGTTCTTGATAACGGAATAAGCCAGGCCGGCAGAGATGTCTGCCACGCTGGCACCCTCTTTCTGAGCCTGCTTCACCTTGGAATTCATGAAGACGGTGCAGCGGGTACCCAGATCGATGGGATGGGGTGCAAAGAGTGCTTCCTTTGCAAAATCCTGTACCGCATAATTCAAAGATTTTGCGAAGGTCTCAATGAAGGAACCGCAGCCGGAGGAGCATGCCTCATTCAGCTGTACGGAATCAACGGTCTGATTCTTGATCTTGATACATTTCATATCCTGTCCGCCGATGTCCAGGATACAGTCTACCTTGGGATCGAAGAAGGCAGCGGCATAGTAGTGTGCCACGGTCTCCACTTCACCGTCATCCAGCAGGAATGCGGCCTTCAAAAGCGCCTCACCGTAACCGGTGGAGCAGGAGCGGACGATGTGTGCTCCTTCGGGGAGTTTCTGCTTGATCTCCGTCATGGAGCGGATGGCAGTCTTCAGGGGGCTGCCGTCGTTGCCGGAATAGAAGGAGTACACCAGATTACCGGCTTCGTCCACCAGTGCGATCTTGGTGGTGGTGGAACCGGCGTCGATGCCAAGGAAGAGATTGCCCTTTGCATCCTTCAGATCGGCTTTGGTCACTTTGTGAGAAGCGTGACGTGCTTCAAAGGAATCAAATTCTTCTTTGGAGGCGAAGAGGGGCTCCATACGCTCCACTTCGAACTCCATATGGATCTCGGAGGAAAGCTTCTGCACCATTTCCTCCAGAGTATAGGTCACATCCTCCTTTGCATTCAGGGCGGAGCCGATGGCTGCAAAGAGATGAGAATTATCGGTGTTGATGATATGCTCCTCATCCAGCTTCAGGGTGCGGATGAAGGCCTCCCGAAGCTGATCCAGGAAGTGCAGAGGACCGCCCAGGAACGCAACATGTCCCCGGATGGGCTTACCGCAGGCAAGGCCGGAGATGGTCTGATTGACTACGGCCTGGAAAATGGAGGCTGCAAGGTCTTCCTTGGTAGCGCCTTCGTTGATCAGAGGCTGGATATCCGTCTTTGCGAACACGCCGCAGCGGGCAGCGATGGTGTAAAGGGAACGATAATTCTTTGCATATTCATTCAGTCCGGAGGCGTCGGTCTGAAGCAGGGATGCCATCTGGTCGATGAAGGAACCGGTACCGCCGGCGCAGATTCCGTTCATTCTCTGCTCCACATTACCGCCTTCGAAATAGATGATCTTTGCATCCTCACCGCCCAGCTCGATGGCTACGTCTGTCTTAGGTGCCAGCTCCTGCAGGGAGGTGGCGACAGCGATGACTTCCTGAGTGAAGGGAACCTCCAGATGGTTGGCAAGAGTCAATCCGCCGGAACCGGTGATCATGGGATGGAGATTGCAATTCCCCAGTTTTGCATATGCATCCTGCAACAGTGCGGAGAGAGTCTCCCGGATATTGGCGTAATGCCGTCTGTAATCGGAGAAGAGAATTTTGTGCTCTTCATCAAGGATGGCAATTTTGACGGTGGTGGAGCCAATGTCAATCCCCAGTGTGTAAAACTTCAAATCGTTCACGCTACTCATGAAAAAAACCTCTGATTTTCTGACATTTATCGCATAAGAATGCGTTCAAAACCTATGATATTATAGGGGAGATAAGTATGATTTGCAACGAAACAAAGGGTGAAATTTTTATAAAGAGGTAGAAGAACGGTCGGCAGAATGGTAAAATGGACGCTGGTGGAAATTTCCATCAGGAGGTTTTTTTACATGAGTGAATTTGAAAGACGGTTCGGGAAATATGCCATTCCGAATCTGACCTTGTATCTGATCGCCGGATATGCGGTAGGCTACATGATCCAGCTGATCAATTCCGAGTTTCTCCTGTATTTGTCATTGGATGTCTATAAGATCCTGCATGGACAGATCTGGCGTGTCATCACCTGGATTTTGATCCCCCCTTATCATTCCGATATCCTCTGGACCGCGATCCTGATGTACTTTTGCTATAACATCGGGCGGAGCGTGGAACGGCTTTGGGGCACCTACCGGTTCAATGTATTTTTCTTTTCCGGAATCATCATTACCGTGATCTCAGCGTTCCTGGCCTATGTGATCTTTATCCTTTTGTACGGAAACGATTATTTCCTGCTTCTTGAGGGGTTATATCCGTATCTATGGTACGCATTTGGAACATACTATATCAATGTATCCCTGTTCCTTGCTCTTGCCATGACGATACCGGATCAGATGGGACGTTATATGTTCATCATCCCCGTTAAACTGAAGTGGCTCGGTTTTCTGGATCTCTTTTTCCTTGCATACATCGCTTTCTCTGCAAGAAGATTTGATGATGCCATCTTCACCTGGTGTGCCATCGGAGCGGCTCTTCTAAACTGCCTGCTTTTTTATCTCTTCAACATCAAGAAGATCCGGACACCCAAGCAGGCCATGCGCAATGCTCAATTCCAGCAGAACATCCGGAAGGCCAGTGCCTCGAAGATCACCCGCCACAAGTGTGCCATCTGTGGCAAGACGGAGGAATCGGATCCTAACATGGAATTCCGTTTCTGCTCCAAGTGCAACGGCAATTACGAATATTGCAGCACGCATTTGTTTACGCATACACACGTGAAGTAACAGGGTTCTAAAACCGAATATGCGTCCTGCTTGCAGGAGAGGTCGTTACCAACTGAAAGAAGGAACTTTTATGAATCAGGAAGTAGAATTTGCCCGGACGCTGGAAGAAGTCCGGAAGACAGCCAAAGCCCAGGGAAACCAGATCCGGAAGGCACAGATCGAGGAAGCTTTTGCAAGTCTGAAGCTCTCCGAAGATCAGCTCGCCATGGTCTATGATTATCTGGCACAGCGGAATGTTACCGTCGCGGACGAACTGACGGAAGTGTCGGAAGAAGAACTCTGGGAGCTGGAGGATTTCACCCCCGAGGAAAAAGATTATCTCAAGATGTATCTGGATGAACTGGAGCTTCTCCCCACCTATTCCGAAGGTGAAAAGAAAGCCTATACCATCGCTGCTATGGCGGGAGAGATCGATGCCCAAAAGACCCTCATCAACGTATACCTCAAGGATGTGGTGGGCATCGCCCGGATCTACACCGGTCAGGGCGTCCTGCTGGAGGACCTCATCGGTGAAGGAAATGTGGCTTTGAGCGTGGGCGTTACCATGCTGGGGAGCCAGGAGACGCCCGATGAATGCGAAGGTGTTCTCATGAAGATGGTGATGGATGCCATGGAGGATCTGATCCGGGAGACCGGCGAAGGAGATGAGATCGCAAAGAAGGCTGCAGATCGCGTGAACAAGATCAACGAGAAGGCAAAGGAGCTTTCCGAAGAACTGGGCCGTAAGGTGACCGTGAGCGAGCTGGCAGAGGAAGAACACCTTTCGAAAAAAGCGATCCTGGATGCTCTGCGGATCAGTGGATTTGCTCTGGATTCCATCGATCTGTCGGATGCAGAGGAGAATGCATGACCAACGAAAAGAGCACTTACGAAGACTATAAATACTTCATGCAGGATGTGGGCAGCATCTACATCGGATGCAAATACACCCTGCAGGAGATCATGGATAACGATGAGATCACCTTCCGGTTCCGGCGCATCACTGCGGATGATCTGGCGAAGGACCGGGATCCGGAGGATACCCTTGAGACCTTGCTCTATTATCTGACGGCACAGGATTTCACCTCCAAGCTGTTCAAACGCATGGGTACCCGGGTGAAGGTCAGCGTCCTTCGGGAGAAGAAGAGCTTCTTCGGAGGGAAGCAGGAGCGGGTCTACCGCACGGAAGAAATGTCTGTTGATGAACTGACAGCCCTGTCACCGGACGAGAAGGAACGGCTGGGCATCGTCATTCAGGAAATAAAGATCAGCAAGCTGATGCTTGCATCGGTATAAAGGAGAAACACATTGAGAATCGAAGAATTGAGCGCATATGAACTTCTGGAAAAGCGGGAGATCCCCGATATCTCCAGCACAGCTTACCGGCTGCGTCACAAGAAGACGGGAGCACGCATTGCCCTGCTCTCCAATGAGGATGAGAACAAAGTATTCTACATCGGATTCCGTACGCCCCCCGAGGATTCCACCGGCGTGGCACATATCCTGGAGCATTCCACTCTCTGCGGATCCCGGGATTTCCCCGTGAAGGATCCTTTTGTGGAGCTGGTGAAGGGATCCCTGAACACCTTCCTGAATGCCATGACCTATCCGGATAAGACCATGTATCCCGTTGCCAGCTGCAACGACAAGGATTTCCGGAATCTGATGCATGTGTATCTGGATGCGGTATTCTATCCCAATGTTTACGACAACGAGTCCATCTTCCGTCAGGAAGGTTGGCACTATGAGTTCGATGAGGAGGATAACCTCATCGTCAACGGCGTGGTGTACAACGAGATGAAGGGTGCCCTTTCTTCTCCGGAAGATATCCTGTCCCGTGAGATCATGAATTCCCTCTATCCCGACACCTGCTATGGCGTGGAGTCCGGCGGTGATCCGGAGTTCATCCCCGATCTAACCTACGAGCAGTTCCTGGATTTCCACAGAGCCTATTATCATCCCTCCAACAGCTATATCTATCTCTACGGAAACATGGATATGGTTGAGCGCCTGGAGTATCTGGACCGGGAATACCTGAGCAAGTTCGAGCCGAGAGAAGTGGATTCCACCATCGGCTTCCAGAAGCCTTTCGAGAAGCCGGTTCATGTGGCAAAGGCCTGCCCTCTGGGAGAGGGAGAGAATGCGGATGAGAACACCTTCCTGTCCCTGAACGTAACGTTGAAGGACAGCCTGGACCGTGATATGTATCTGGCATTCCAGATCCTGGATTACGCTCTTTGCTCCGCACCCGGGGCTCCTCTGAAGAAGGCGCTGGTGGAGCGCGGCATCGGCAAGGATGTGTACAGCAGCTATGAGAACGGTATCCTGCAGCCTTATTTCTCCATCGTGGCAAAGGACACGCAGCTGGAGAAGGAAGAAGCATTCCTGAGCACCATCCGGGAAGTGCTGGAGGAGATCGTAAAGAACGGTTTCGACAAGAAGTCCCTGCTGGCCGGTATCAATCATTATGAGTTCCGGTATCGCGAAGCAGACTTCGGGGAATTCCCCAAGGGCCTGATGCTGGGGCTGCAGTGCATGGACAGCTGGCTTTACGACGATGAAAAGCCCTTCGTGCACATCGAGGCAAACGATACCTTCGCAAGACTCCGGAAGCTGGTGGAGAGCGATTATTTTGAGAAGCTGGTGGAGACCTGGATCCTGCAGAATCCTCACCGCAGTGTGGTTACCGTCTGCCCGAAGGAAGGCGTGGAAGAAGAGCGGGAAGAAAAGCTCCGGAAGCGCCTGGAGGATACGAAGAAGAATCTGACCGAGGCAGAGCTGGAACAGATCCGTGAGACCTTCCGGAAGCTCCGTGAATTCCAGGAGCAGGAAGATTCCAAGGAGAATCTTGCAAAACTGCCTCTTCTGACCAGAGAGGATCTGAAGCGTGAGGCACTGCCTCTGACCAACCGGGAAGTCACCATCGGCGGCGCAAAGGGTTTGTGGCATGACATTAACACCAATGGCATCGGCTACCTGCGCCTTGCCTTTTCCATGGATGAACTGCCGGAGGAGTATTATCCCTATGCGGCACTTCTCAAGGGAATCCTTGCGCTGGTGGATACGGAGAAGCATACCTACGGAGATCTGAACAGCGAACTGGATCTGGCAACCGGCGGATTCGGCGTGACCTACGGAATCTATTCCAATGTTCAAAAGCCCGGCGAGTACGCAGTGGATCTGGAACTGAAGACCAAGTATCTTTACAACCGCACCGCAGATGCAATGGCTCTTGCGGAGGAAGTACTCTTTACTTCCAAGCTTCGGGATTATAACCGGATCCTGGAAGTCCTGGAGGAACTTCGTTCCCAGATGCAGGGAAGCATGCTGAGCTACGGACATCAGGTTGCCTTCGGACGCCTTGCGGCAGCCATCACACCAGACGGTGTGATCCGGGAGAAGATGAGTGGACTGGAGCTTTACCGCTTCGTCAGTGAACTGGTGGAGAACTATGAGAGCCGGAAGGAAGAACTGGCATCCAAGCTGGAGGAGACTGCGAAGATGGTGCTCCGCCCCGAGAATCTCTTTGTGGATTTCACCGGAGAAAAGGAAGGACTGGATGCGCTGGAGGACAGCCTGCATCATCTTTGCGGAAGACTGTATGATGAGCCCGTGACCAAGGCTCATTACGAGCCGAAGCTCCTGGAGGCAGGAGAAGGCCTTATGACTTCCGGACAGGTGCAGTATGTATGCCGTGCCGGAGATTTCCGGAAGAAGGGGCTTCCTTACACCGGAGCACTCCGGGTTCTGAGAGTCCTCATGGGATATGATTATCTCTGGGTAAACATCCGCGTGAAGGGCGGCGCATACGGCTGCATGAGTAACTTCAGCCGCACCGGTGTCTGCAGCTTTGCCACCTACCGGGATCCTCATCTGAAGAATTCTATTAAGATCTTCGAGGAAGCACCGGAAGCTATCGCATCCTGGGATGCAGATGAGAGAGGCATGACTCAGCTGATCATCGGTACCTTCAGCGATATGGATACTCCGCTGACGCCTTCCGCAAAGGGAAGCCGTTCCTATACGGCATACAAGACGGGCCTTACCATCGAAGATATTCAGAAGGAGAGAAATGAGGTCCTGGACTGCACGCCGGAGAACATCCGGGCACTGTCCGCACATTTGAAAGCATTCCTGGAAGATGATAAACTCTGTGTTGTGGGGAATAGCAACAAGATCAAAGAGAACAAGGATCTCTTCCGGGTGGTAAGTAACTTGCTGTGATACAAGGGTCAAAAGTCAAAAATGCGAATGCTTGTAGAATTGCGGGAGCTGCAACGCAGCGAAGCAATTCGTGTGTATCTGGCTTAAAATCAAGAGGGAGAAAAGTTATGAAAAAGAGAAGACTGATCGGACTGGCCGGGGCAATCCTGGCAATGGCACTGTGCCTGACTGCCTGTGGCAGTTCAAGCTATGATTCGGCGCGGAGTTCTTCCGTGACTTCCGGATCCTCCAAGAGCAGCAACAGCTATGCGACAGAGAGCGCTATGGCGGATTATTACGAGGCTCCCGCGTCAGCAGAATGGGGAACGGATTATGAAAGCTCCACCGCAAACGAAGCGGACACCCCCAACACGGTGGATACCAGCCGTAAGCTCATTAAGACCGTGAACCTGAATGTGGAGACCAAGGAATTCGATTCCCTCATTGCCGGTGTCGAGACCAGACTGAACGAGCTTGGAGGATATATCGAGTCCAGCAACATCAACAACGGTTCCCGGTATTACTACGGCGACTATCGCAACAGTCGCAGCGCATCCATCACCATCCGTGTTCCTCAGAAGCACCTGGATGCCTTCGTAAAGGAAATTTCCGAAGGCAGCTACGTGACCTACAAGTCCAGCAATGTGCAGGATGTAACTCTGGAGTATGTGGATGTGGAGAGCCGCAAGTCCGCCCTTCTCACCGAGCAGGAGAGACTGCTGGAGCTCCTGGAGCGCGCAGATACCATGGAGGATATCCTCACCATCGAGGATCGTCTCACCAACATCCGCTATCAGCTGGAGAGCCAGGAGAGACAGCTTCGCAGCTATGACAACAAGGTGGACTACAGCACCATCTATCTGAGTGTGGACGAAGTAATCGAGTACACTCCCGTGGAAGTGGAAGAGCCCACTGTCTGGGAGCGGATCCGTGACGGATTCACCGAGAGCCTGCTCTCCGTATGGGAGGGCATCGTGAACTTCATCGTATGGTTCATCGTAAAGCTGCCTTATCTGGTGATCTGGGGCGTGATCGTCTTTGCCATCGTCTTCGGTATCGTCCGCGGTACCAGCCAGAGCCCTAAGGCACTGCAGAGACGTGCTGCAAGGAAGGCAAAGAAAGAAGCAAAGAGATTAAAGAAGCAGCAGGAAAAGGCAGCAAAGACCGGCGTGCCCGTACCGCCTGCAGCAACCGCACCTGCGGAGAAGAAGAATGAAGAAAACTGACGAAGTATTTGACGTAACAAAAATCGATCTGAATGAGCTGAATGCCCTCGCTGCGAAAGCGGCGGAGGGCACCGGCAAAAAATCCGGGTTTGTGGCTCTCATCGGCCGTCCCAATGTGGGAAAGAGCACCTTGATGAACCACATCATCGGACAGAAGATCGCCATCACATCCAACAAGCCCCAGACCACCCGGAACCGGATCCAGACGGTTTACACCGATGAGCGGGGCCAGATCGTATTCCTTGACACCCCCGGCATTCACAAATCCCACAACAAGCTGGGAGACTACATGGTGGGCGTGGCAGAGAATACCATGCGGGATGTGGACCTGGTCCTCTGGCTGGTGGAGCCCACGGACTACATCGGCGCCGGCGAACGCCACATCATCGAAAAGCTGCAGAAGGTGGCGTGCCCCGTGTTTCTGGTGGTAAACAAGGTGGATACGGTGAAGAAGGAAGATCTCCTCCCCTTTATTGACACCTATCGCAAGGAACTGGATTTCGCGGAAGTCATCCCTGTGAGCGCACTGAAGGGCGACAACTGTGACACCCTGGTGGAGCAGATTTTTGAGCGGCTTCCGGTTGGACCCGCTTTTTATGATGAAGACACCCTGACGGATCAGCCCCAGAGACAGATCGTGTCGGAACTGATCCGGGAGAAGGCACTGCGCCTTCTGGAGGATGAGATCCCTCACGGCGTGGCAGTCAGCATCGAGAGCATGAAGCAGCGGGGCAAGATCTACGACATCGAAGCCACCATCTTCTGTGAGAAGGATTCCCACAAGGGCATCATCATCGGAAAGGGCGGCGCCATGCTGAAGAAGATCGGATCCCAGGCAAGACCGGAGATCGAAAATCTTCTGGAGGCAAAGGTCAACCTTCAGCTTTGGGTGAAGGTGAAGAAGGACTGGAGAGACAGCGATTTCCTGCTGAAGAATTTCGGATATCGCGATCAGGAGTAAGCATGCAGGAATATGTGATCGTCACAGGCATCATCCTGAAGACGCAAAATGTGGGAGAGAGTGATCGAAGAGTCACCATCCTCACCAATACAAGAGGCAAGATCGGCGCCTTCGCAAGAGGCGCCCGGAAGCCTACCTCCCGATTTGCCGCCACCACCAGTCCCTTTTGCTTCGGTACCTTCAAATTATATGAAGGAAGGGATTCCTACAATCTTGCGGAAGCGGAGATCCAGAATTTCTTCGAGGGCTTCCGCACGGATTATGTGGCAGCCTGCTACGCAGGATATTTTGCGGAGATCGCGGATTATTACTGCCGGGAGAACAATGACGAGCGGGAGATGATGAAGCTCTTTTACCAGAGCCTTCGGGCACTGGGTAGTGAATCCATCCCGAAACCGCTGGTCCGGGCCATCTATGAACTGAAGAGTATCGTGATAGGCGGTGAATACCCGGGAGCCCCCGCGGAATGCTCCGACAGCGCCCGGTTTGCACTGGATTATATTCGGGACAGTTCCATCGAGCGGCTGTACACCTTTGTGCTGACGGAGAATGTGGCAGAGGAGGTGGAAACCATCGCCGACCGGTACCGGAACCGGCTGATGGAGCACCACTTCAAAAGTCTTGAAATACTAAATGCCCTATGCTAAAATCATGAGGATTATGTGTAGGGCTTTTTTTTATGCCCTGAATTGGTAGAAAGGAGGGGGTGTTCGGTGAAGAAACAGAAGATCGCAGCAGCAATGCTCGGACTCTCTCTCATTCTTTCGGGCTGCGGATACACTGCCGCAGGAGATTGCCCGGACGGACTGGACAGCCTGAAGATCGGAAAGGACGGAGATGTCCGCTACACTTACCGGGGAAGTTTTTCCCAGGATTATTATGAAATCGACGGCCTCAGAGAACTGTCGGAAGTGGCAGTAAAGGAATTTAATGCAGAGTATGGCCGCGAGGTGGTGAGCCTCGGAGAAGTCATTCTGGCGGAAGGCCTGGCAGATGTGGCACAGCTCCGGCTTGATTTTACGGATCCCAAAGCAGTGGAAGGGATGACAGATGTTTATCTCTTTTACGGAACCCTGGCAGAGGCGGCGGTCAGTGACCGGTCTCCCAACAATACGACCCTGATCGGGGCAGCCGGAAGCGGAAGCACCACGGGCCTGGATCTCATCGCAAACGGTTCCACTGCTCATGTCATCATGACCGACCTGAAGGGAGCCGTTATCAGCCCTTATGAACCTGTATATCTTTCCGAGGGAGCCCGGGTGGTGACCACAGAGCAGGGGACCTACATCGATACCACAAATGTGACAGCGGATACCGCTGTGATCATATTAAAGAAATAGGAGAATTTGGCATGGAAAAGACAATGGAGAAGATCGTAAACCTGGCGAAAGCGAGAGGCTTTGTGTATCCCGGATCCGAGATCTACGGTGGACTGGCAAATACCTGGGATTACGGTAATCTGGGCGTGGAGCTCAAGAATAATGTAAAGCGTGCATGGTGGCAGAAGTTCGTACAGCAGAACCCATACAATGTAGGCGTTGACTGTGCGATCCTTATGAACCCCCAGACCTGGGTGGCGTCCGGTCACCTCGGCGGATTCTCCGATCCTTTGATGGATTGCAAGGAGTGCCACGAGCGTTTCCGTGCTGACAAGATCATCGAGGATTTCGCTTCCGAGCAGGGCATCACCCTGGAGAAGCCCATCGATGCTTACTCTCAGGAAGAGATGATGAACTTCATCCGTGAGCATTCTGTTCCCTGCCCGACCTGCGGCAAGCACAACTTCACCGACATCCGTCAGTTCAACCTGATGTTCAAGACCTTCCAGGGCGTTACCGAGGATGCAAAGAATACCGTTTATCTGCGTCCCGAGACCGCACAGGGTATCTTCGTAAACTTCAAGAACGTACAGCGTACTTCCCGTAAGAAGGTTCCTTTCGGAATCGGTCAGATCGGTAAGTCCTTCCGTAACGAGATCACTCCCGGTAACTTCACCTTCCGTACCAGAGAGTTCGAGCAGATGGAGCTGGAGTTCTTCTGCAAGCCCGGCAC
>JAEEGL013575689.1_pt1 | contig 24540 bp, 19 predicted proteins | sample 9134231 | NCBI WGS metagenome assembly JAEEGL01 (sample SAMN16246548, study PRJNA631951) | gut metagenome | biome: gut microbiome; feature: rumen; material: fiber-attached | host: Bos | place: Iran: Karaj | collected 2018-10
ATACATCAACCGCTATATCAGGAAGCGCGGCATAGACATCGGCGTCATAGGAGCTGTCAACAGCCTCGACATATACCGAACCCCAAAAGTCGGAGATACCATATATACCCAGGCCGAAATCCTCCAGGACATCTTCGGAATACTGTTGGTTCAGGCCACCATAACCGTTCATGACCAGATTATAGCCCGTGCCGAGATCAAGATAGCCGTCCCAGACAAACCATGAAGATAGTTGCTACAAACATAACATCCCCCCTCGGGTTCACCACCCGGCAGAACCTCGAAGCCGTCATGCACGGCCAAAGCCATCTGCACACATGGCAGGGAACATTCGGCATCCCCGAACCATTCTGCGCATCGCTCTTCAGCGACGGTCAGAATCATGAACTACAGGTCCCTGACATGACACGCTTCCAGTCACTTGTCTACAGGTCCGTTTCCGAAGCCCTCAGCCACAGCAATATAAATGTTGCAAGCAGCAGGACACTCCTTGTCCTTTCCTCGACCAAGGGCGACATAACCACACCACTCAGCATTGCAGCCACCAAGATAGCCGCCAAGTTAGGCTTTACCACCAAACCCATTGTCGTCTGTAACGCCTGCACTTCCGGTGTCTGTGCCCAGATCCTCGCACTGCGACTCTTCCAGACAGGAGCCTACGACAACATCGTCGTCTGCGGGGCAGACCTGCAAGGTAAGTTCATCGTCTCAGGCTTCCAGTCGCTCAAAGCCACATCCGCCCACCCATGCCGCCCATTCGACATGGAGCGCAACGGGCTCAACCTTGGCGAAGCCGCCGCCACCATAATCTTTTCGCGGGAACAAGCCCCAGAGAAACAATCCTGGAACCTCCTTTCCGGAGACATCCGCAACGATGCACACCATATCAGCAACCCATCAAAAACAGCTGAAGGCAGTTACCGCTCCATACAGGCAGTCCTCACCCCCGAAAGGAAAGACAGCCTCTCACTCATCAGCGTACACGGCACTGCCACCATGTACAACGACCAGATGGAATCCGTAGCCATACAGCGCTCCGGCCTGTCCGACGTACCTGTAACGGCCCTCAAAGGCTACTACGGCCATACTATGGGAGCAACAGGAGTCATCGAGACCATCCTTGCAATACACTTTGCCGATACAGGCCGGATTCCACTGTCCAGAGGTTTCAGCGAACTTGGCGTTTCAGGCCGGATCAACATATCGGACCAGACAATCACCACACACCCGGGCTCCGTCCTCAAGATCATTTCAGGCTTCGGAGGCTGCAATGCCGCCCTATATCTCGAGCGATGCCAGGAATCCGAGACACGAGTCAACCCCTGCGGATACACCACGCTCTCAAGTGTCTCCATAACCACAGACACCGTTTCGTGTGACGGAATTTCTGTCCCAACAACCCAGCAGGGCAGGGCACTTCTAACCGAAATTTACAAGACCCATATCGCCGACTATCCCAAGTTCTACAAGATGGACCTCCTCAGCAGGCTCGTCTTCGTTGCCTCCGAAATGCTTACCAGGAGCAAGACATTCAACGATGCTGATGACTGCTCAGTCATCCTATTCAACCGCTCATCGTCCATAGTCGCCGACACAGAATACATGCAGACAATACAGCCCGGCAACTACTACCCAAGTCCCTCCGTTTTCGTCTACACCCTCCCAAATATCTGCACAGGCGAAATCGCCATCCGCAACAACTGTCACGGCGAGACTTCATTTTACATCCTCCCCGACAAGGACTGCGAACTCATGGACCTCATCGTCCGCGCTTCTATGACCGGGAACGACAATTGCCATATAATAACCGGCTGGGCCGACTGCAACAGCGACCAGGATTTCGAAATAGAACTCAAACTAATAACACGCAATATTTAATTATTATGGAAGAATTAGTCCTACAGCTCAAGCAACAGATAATCAAGACCCTTAACCTCGAGGAGATAACCCCCGACGACATCGATCCCGCAGCACCCCTGTTCGGGGAAGGTTTAGGTCTCGACTCCATCGACGCCCTCGAACTCATAGTCATGCTCGAGAAATACTACGGCATACGACTTTCCTCACCCGCCCAGGGCAAGGAAATATTCCAGAGCATAGACACCATTGCCCAATACGTCCAGAAGAACCGCACGAAATAACCACGCAATGAAAATCGCCATAGCCTCTGCAGGCATACTCTCGGCCATAGGCAATAACCCTCAGGAGGTATGCACATCCCTGCTCAACAGGCAGACAGGTATAGGCAAGACGCAATATCTGCGCACACGGCATACCGACCTTCCCGTTGGCGAGGTTAAGCTCTCCAACGACCAGATGAAGGCGCAGCTTGGTCTTGACCCGTCACAACCCGTCAGCCGCACAACCCTAATGGGTGCACTTGCAGTCCGTCAGGCCGTCGATGAGTCAGGACTGACATTGTCCGGCAAACGCGTCGTACTGATCTGCGGAACTACGGTAGGCGGCATGGACCTTACCGAGGAATACTATTCCCAGTTGCTCACTGGCGAAAGAGAGATAGGACTGCTGCAATATCACGACTGCGGCAACTCCACCGACCACATCGCACGCATCCTGGGCATAGAATGCGAAACATGCACCATAAGCACCGCCTGTTCCTCCTCTTTGAACTCCATTATCCTCGGTGCTGAAATGTTGCGCAGGAATGAAGCCGACATCATCATTGCCGGCGGCAGCGAATCGCTGTCTCGTTTCCACCTTAACGGTTTCAACACACTCATGATTCTGGACAGGGAGCAATGCAGACCGTTCGATGCAAAACGAACAGGACTCAACCTTGGCGAGGGAGCAGGCTTTTTAGTCCTTGTACGTGAAGACCAATGCGTTAATGAGCCCCTCGGATGGATAGGAGGCTACTGCAATTCGTGTGATGCATTCCACCAGACAGCATCGTCAGATGACGGTCAGGGAGCATACATTGCAATGGTTGGTGCCCTGCAGATGGCAGGCTTGAAACCATCTGACATTGATTACGTCAATGCCCACGGCACCGGAACTCCCAACAACGATCCGTCAGAAAGTACGGCCCTTAGACGTATCTTCGGCGAATCCCTTCCACCAGTGTCAAGCACCAAGTCATTCACAGGTCATACCACCTCTGCATCCGGCAGCATCGAGTCCATAATATGCCTCATCGCCATGCAGCATCGCTTTATCCCTGCAAACCTGGGATTCAGCCAAAGTGACCCTGACTGCATCATACCTTCCAATGGAAATGAGAATGTTACCCTTGAAAATGTCCTGTGCAATTCATTCGGCTTTGGCGGAAATGATTCGTCTTTGGTTATTTCGTCCCGACCTGTCGAGCTACATTCCACGGAAAAACAGTTCGACTGCTGTATCGTAGCAGACGAGGTTATAGACAATGCCGAGCAGCTGAAGGACTATAAGGATGTCATATCTCCATTGGAAGCACGACGGATGGGCAAACTGCAGAAAGCCTCCACAATGACAGCAATGCGTGCACTGAGCAGCGCAGGTGTGGAATGTCCCGATGCAATCATTACCGCTACAAAGTACGGCATGCTTGATACCAGCATCCAGTTTCTCGACGATATGGAGAGCAACGGCGAGTCGCTGCTGAAGCCGACGCTCTTCATGCAGAGCACACACAACACACTGGGCAGTGCCACTGCCATCAGGCTAAAATGTCACGGCTACAACACCACATACACCCAGGGAGACAATTCTGCTGAATGGGCATTACGCGATGCCAGGCGACTGATCGAGAACGGACAGGCCGAAACGGTACTCGTGGGAATCCATGACGAGCAGTGTCCGCTCTTTGCCACATACCATCATCTTATGCAGCAGAATATAATGGACATATATTCACGCAGCATCATACTGACCAGAAAATAGATACGGATGAGACTGATAGTTTTAGCTGTTTTACAGAGCATCCTGCTCTCTGCCGGACAGGTCTGGCTTAAGCTTGCCCTTGCCAGGATGGTGCCGTTCGGATGGTCGTGGACCTTCTGGCGCTCCGTTTTCCTAAACTGGCAGTTCCTGTTTTGCGGACTGTCTTTCGCCGTTGCCAGCGGACTGTGGATGTACATCCTCAAGAACTATCCCTTCAGCATGTCATACCCGATGGTCTCCCTCAGCTATGTCTTCGGCATGATTGCAGCGATACTTGTCTTTCACGAGGATGTCGACCTGCTCAAATGGCTTGGCGTCTTACTTATAATGACAGGATGCTTCCTGATATCACGATGAAAAGAATACTGACTATACTCCTTCTGCTGTGTACGACAACACTCTGCACACATGCACAGAGCCGTCAGCAGATGCTTGATGTCATTGCAAGTGCCACAGCACAGACACGGGACATGGAATGTGATTTCGTCCAGACCAAGAATATAAGACTGCTGAACCGTAGCATGGTATCACGCGGACACATGTCCTATCGCCAGCCCGACAAACTGCGCTGGGAGTACACGACCCCATATACCTATGTCTTTATCGTGAATGGTAACAAGGTACAGATACTCAATAACAAACGCAAGGACGTCATTGATGTCGACAGGAACAAGATGTTCCGCGAGATAGTCAATATCATGCTCAGTACAGTTGCAGGAACCTGCCTTGGTGACCAGTCATCATTCAGGACGACAGTCACCAGCACCAAGTCGGAGTACATCGCAACCCTTGTACCCCAGAAAAAGGATATGAGGCAGATGTATGCAAACATCATACTGCATTTTGACACGAAGGCAGGTGTTGTAAACAAGATAGTGATGAACGAGGCCAAGGGAGATATGACGACGATAGAGTTGCGCAACATACATAAAAACCGTAATCTGAATGATGCCAGGTTCTCTGTCAAGTAAGTCATTGCTGCTGTTCCTGTTGCTGCTTTGCAATACTGCCAATGCGCAACTACCGGCAGACGGCCGTACCATCGAGTACAAGGCCGAGATTGACGTCCGTGACTCCTACATCAGCGGCGTTGCCGTGCTATCGTGCAGCAACGACACCGTTACGGGATGTATATTCAATGAGTTCGGTGTTTCCGTCATATCATTCCGATACCACCGCGTCAGGCAGAAGGTCAGGATACTGGATATACAGAAGCGTTTGGACAGATGGTACATAAGACGTGTACTCAGGAAGGACATACTCAACTTGATGAATGAGATGAAGGGCGGCAGGAACGAATACTACGACAGGAAATACAGAATTAAGCTGAAATTCACACCACTGCAAGGAACAGACGATGCTGAAGGATAATTTATACCATATAAAAGGTAATAATGCAGGGAATGACCAGTTCCGTTTCTATATCTCACTTGAAACAGGCTCCGTCATATACAAGGCACATTTCCCCGGGCAACCCATTACGCCCGGTGTGTGCCTCATGCAGATAGCCGTGGAACTGTTGAGCATACACCTGGGATGTGAACATAAGCTGTCCGGCGCAAGAAACGTAAAGTTTGTATCTCCCGTCATACCTGTGGAAGGCAGAATATATTCGTTCACATTCAGCAGCATCAAGCACGTTGACGAATGTCTGTCTGCCAGAGTTACGGTAACGTCCGGTGATACTGTCCATGCAAAAATGACACTGTCTGTAATACAATAACCGGCAATGGACATGAATAGTACCATAGAGCTGTTGCACGAACGTGGAATATGCGTCGTTATTCCGACGTACAACAACTGCGGAACCCTGGCAAACGTCATAGACCGCACACTTGCCATGTGTGCTGACGTTATCGCTGTCAATGACGGCAGTACCGACGACACGGCAATGATACTTTCAGGATATGAAGACAGGATCACTGTCGTCTCATTCGAACGTAATGCGGGTAAGGGCAGTGCGCTGAAAGCCGGTTTCCGCAAGGCCATTGAAATGGGCTTTGTCTATGCAATAACCCTGGATGCAGACGGGCAGCATTTCCCCGAGGATATTCCTGTATTGCTGAAAGCCAATATGGATAATCCAGGCGCCCTGATTGTAGGTCAGAGACAGGGACTGGAATCCATCGAACGCTCGGCAGGAAGCAAGTTTGCCAACAGCTTCAGCAATTTCTGGTTCTGCGTCCAGACATTCCAATATCTCAGTGACACACAGACGGGCTACAGGCTGTACCCGTTACGCAAACTGCATTGCCTGTGCATGCTTACCTCCAGATACGAGGCAGAACTAGAACTCATGGTCTTTTCATCATGGCATGGAGTCAGACTGGTATCCGTTCCTGTCAATGTCTACTACCCGCCAATGGAGGAGCGCGTGTCTCATTTCAGACCGGGAAAGGATTTTGCACGCATCAGCATACTGAATACAATCCTCTGCTTCCTGACAATAGTGTACGCATTGCCCCTGAAGATAATCAGAACTGCGCTCACTGCTTGGAGCACATTGTTCTCGTTGTTTTTCTTCCTGGTTTGTACTATTGTCGTCATGCCGATATTTGCAGCTGTAGCAACCCTGTTCTGCAAAGGGCATGAGTCAAGGACCCGTGCAATGCACCTTCTGCTTAACAGATTGTCAAGGCTTGCCCTGTGCCTGATGCCCGGAGTAAGGAATTCCATCATCAATACAGACGCCGAGGATTTTTCAAGGCCGGCAGTCATCACATGCAACCACCAGTCGCACCTGGACCTGATGCTAATGCTCTCCCTGACACCGAAACTGATAGTGCTTACCAACGACTGGGTATGGAAGGCACCGCTGTATGGATACTTCATACGCATGGCTGAGTTCTATCCCGTCTCCATGGGTTACGAAGAGCTGCTTCCACGTTTGAGGGATCTGGTCAGCCGCGGTTATTCAATAGCCGTCTATCCCGAGGGCACAAGATCCGTCACAGGCAGGATAGGACGTTTTCACAAAGGAGCGTTTGAGCTTGCCGAAGCACTAGACATTGACATACTTCCCATGACTCTGTACGGTGCAGACATGGTATTGCCCAAGGGCGGAAAGTATATGCGCCGCGGTCAGATATGCATGGAGATAGGACAGCGCTATACACTGCCGCAGCAAAAGGCACTGGGCAGTATGTTGGAAAGAGCCTCGTTTTTCAGGAAACTTGCACAGAAGAGAATTGTGAATATAGCCCGAAACATGCTGGTCGCGCTTATGCTGCTTGTCTCCCTTGACTCGCATGCACAGAGGATAACCGAGTATCTGGCCGATGGAGACAATAATCCTGCCGTCATAGTATGCCCCGGCGGCAGCTATTTCTGGCACGACATGAAGACCGAGGGACATCTTGTGGCCGAGTGGCTTCGGAGTAACGGCATTTCGGCCTTCGTACTTGACTACAGGGCAGGCGGCGTTCCCTCGTTTATCATGCATTGGAGGTGGGGCAGGGCAGGCAGCCAGTATCCCGATGCCCAGAACGACCTGCAGCATGCTATTATCCACGTCAAGGACCATGCGGCCGAACTTGGCATAGATACGACAAAAGTGGGCGCCATGGGATTCTCGGCAGGCGGTCATCTGGTAATGTCTGTTGCCGAGATATATGATTCCGGGCGCAGCCGTCCGGCCTTCGTGGCTCCAATATATCCTGTGGTGACGATGACCGCAGACTGTGTCCACAAGCGTTCCAGACGCGGGCTGCTGGGCGATACCAGAAAGTACAGCAAGGCCCTGAGGGAGAAGCTATCCCTTGAGCGCAATGTTCCCCAGGACTGTCCGCCCGTATTCCTCGTGAACTGCGTTGACGACCCCGTTGTCGATTACAGGAACAGCGTCCTGCTTGCCGAAGCCCTGAAGGAGAAGAACATCACACACAAGTATCTGCAATATCAGACAGGAGGACACGGTTTCGGGGCATCGGACACAAAGGGCACGGAAGAATGCCGCCAGTGGAAGGCAGAATTCCTGCGTTGGCTGGATGAAATAGGTATATTATGAATGCAGGACTAAGAATATACGATTATCTGAAAACCCACAAACGCATCAGGCTCTCCATCCTGATCGTCGTGACATTGCTTATGGCACTTCTCGCCTCCAGGCTGTCATTCAAGGAGGATATATCCGATTTCCTGCCGCTGGATTCGGTTGAGCGCAACAATATGGAGGTCTTCCAAAACATATCCGGAGCATCCGAGATAGTCGTCCTGTTCGATAACCCGGGCAACGCTCAACGTGTAACAGAAGCCATCGGATGTTTCCGCCAGGCACTGGACAGTTTGGACACCAACCACTGGACGGACGATGCCATTTGGATTATCGACACCGAGGGCATTGATTCCGTCCGCACATTCATATATGACCATATACCATATTTCCTGACCGCGGCAGACTATGCAAGGATAGACAGCATGTTGTCCGACGACGGTTATGTCGCCAAGGCCCTTGAAAGAGACATCGAGATGCTCATGCTTCCCTCCGGAGGATTTGTACAGGACAATCTGGCCAAGGACCCCCTTGGACTTTTCTCACCGGTATATGACAGGTTGCATGGCATGCAGCGCGAATCCGCCTTTGAACTTGTGGACGGCTATATCTTCACGCCCGACATGTCCCGCGCCTTTGTTACAATCCGCTCTCCGTTTGGCAACAGCGAAACAGGCAGGAACGGCCAGTTGCTCGACATCATCAGCGATGCCATGAACATTGCCGGGAACAAATGCCCCGATGTTAAAACACATATTACAGGCGGCCCAGTCATTGCCGTCGGGAATGCATCACAGATCAGGAAGGACAGTCTGCTTGCCTTTTCACTCGCCGCAGTCCTCATCCTCCTCATCATGTTCTATGCATTCAGGTCAGTAACCAATATCATCCTCACCGCAGCCACAATCCTATGGGGCTTCCTCTTTGCGTTAGCCGGAATGTCCCTGATCCATACAGAAATCTCACTTATCGTACTAGGCATCTCGTCTATAATAATGGGCATTGCCTTCAACTATCCCCTGCACCTTATAAACCACCTGTCACATCAGCCGGACATCCGTCAGGCAATAAAGGAAATCATCTTGCCGCTCATCATCGGTAACGTCACCACCGTAGGCGCATTCATGGCACTGATTCCATTGCAGTCCACAGCCCTGCGCGACCTCGGGATATTTGCCTCGCTGATGCTGCTGGGAACCATATTGTTCGTACTCATATTCCTGCCACATTACGTCAGGTCCGACAACAGGCACCGGAATACGGCAGCCCTGGACATGCTATCCAAAGTGCAACTGGACACGAAAAGACCATTCGTCTGTCTCGTCGCCATACTCACCCTTGTCCTTGCCTTCTTTGCATTCCAAATCGAGTTTGATTCCGACATAGCAAACATCAACTACATTACCCCTGAGCAGCGGCAGGACATGAAATACTTCCGCTCCCTTGGCGCTCCTTCGCAGGACAGCACCACCACGGTATATGCACTCTCGGACATCGACCTTGAATCATGGAACAGCATGATTGGCAAATACGAGCCTATATTTAGCCACAGGCTCGACTCTGTTGCCGCAGGATATGGATTTGCCCCCGATGCCTTTGACTATTTCAAGGGAATAGTCAGGAAACAGTACGGCAATTTACCCCTACAGTCCTCCGTACCCATTGTTTCAGCATTGTTGCTCGAGAATTTCTACAACGCCGGCGGCAAGACCGTTCGCATCGAAAAGATGCAAGTGCCGGACAGAAAAGTCAGCGAGGTCGAGAGCAGGGTAGAGGGGAGCTTCGACATCAAGTCCATCAACAGCAGCCTCGCATCACGCATGACCGACGAATTCAACTACATAGGGTTGGTATGCTCGGCAATCGTCTTCATATTCCTGTGGTACTCCTTCAGCAACATCAGGCTCGCCATACTCGCATTCATACCTATGGCAGTCAGCTGGATATGGATTCTGGGCATCATGGGAATGACAGGCATCCAGTTCAACATAGTAAACATCATCCTGGCAACCTTCATTTTCGGCCAGGGAGACGACTACACCATATTCATGGCCGAAGGCTGCAGATACGAACACGCCACAGGCAAGCCCATGCTGGCATCATACAAGTCAAGCATCATCCTGAGCGCACTCATCATGTTCGCCGGCATCGGCGTCCTGGTATTCGCATCGCACCCTGCAATGTACTCACTCGGCATCGTGACAGTCGTAGGCATGGCCAGCGTCGTACTGATGTCATTCGTCGTTACGCCGGTATTATACAGGTTATTATTTAAAAGGAATATATAAATATATGAGAGAAGAAATAATAGGACTCCTTGAGGACTTGCTTCCGCTCGTAGACCTCGAGTCCGATTTCCTGTTCGGAGAACTCAGCTCCCTCGACATCACCACCATTATGATGGTACTGTCCGAACACTATAATATCACCCTTAGCCACGAGGACGTCACCCCGCGCAACTTCCGCAACATCGACTCCATCGTCGCGATGGTTAAAAAGTTAAAGGGTTAAAAAATTAAAAAATTAAAAAGTTAAAGAGTTAAAAGGTTAAAGGGTTAGCGATGACAATTCTTGACTATATACACAGGAACGCCCTTGCCGTTCCTCACAAGCCGGCAATAATAGCACAGGACGGCACCGTCATCACATACGCAGATGTCTATCAGCGGATGCGTGACTGCGACAGCCTGCCGATACCCCTGCTGGGCGAATCATGGGAATCCGATTTCCATCTCAGGACAACCGGAACCACAGGCAAGTCAAAGACCGTGGTCATATCGCAGCAAGCCGTTATCGCCAACTCCCAGAACCTAATCCATGCACACGGATACAGCAGCGATACCGTCTTTGTCGTTGCCGGAGCACTGGACCACCTGGGCGGATGGAGCAAGATATTCCCGACACTGATGACAGGCGGAACCCTGATTCTCCTGGACGGCATGAAGGACGTAAACGCCTTCTTCCGCGCAATGGACTACGACTCCACGCACCTTGCAACATTCCTCGTTCCCGCAAGCATCAGGATGCTCCTGCAGTTCAGCGCCGACAGACTTGCATCATATTCCCACAAGATAGAGTTCCTCGAGACAGGCGCAGCCCCCATATCACATACGGACATGCTCCGCCTCTGCCAGCTGCTGCCCCGTACACGCCTCTACAACACATACGCCTCGACCGAAACAGGCATCGTCTGCTCCTACAACTTCAACGACGGCAGGACGAAACCCGGCTGCTGCGGTCCCGCACTGCTCAATTCACAAGTCTTCATAACAGAATCCGGCACCATCGCCTGCAAGGGCAGTACGCTTATGAGCGGATACCTTGACGAGCCCGAACTCACAGCCACCGTGCTGAAGGACGGTTGCATCCACACCGCCGACAGCGGCTATATCGACGAAGACGGAATGCTGCACGTACTGGGTCGCAACGACGACGTAATCAACATCGGCGGCTACAAGGTCGATCCCGTCGAGGTCGAGAACAGGGCACTCGCATTCCCAGGCATCCAGGACTGTATATGCATTGCCGACCAGCACCCCGTCCTGGGCGACACACTGAAACTGCTGGTCAGGACAGGGGGAGATAAAAGAGACAAAAAGGAAATAGCAAGATTCATGGCACAGACATTGGAACCATACAAAGTACCGACACGCTATGAATACGTAGAAACCATAAACCGCACGTCAAACGGAAAGTTAGACAGAAAATCCTATAGGAAATAATACAATATGCAAAGAAGAGTAGTCGTCACCGGAATAGGAATATGGTCCTGCATAGGACAGAATATACAGGCAGTCAGGGAATCACTCAGCCAAGGCCGCTCGGGCATAGGCATTGCCCAGGACCGCACCGCATACGGATACAGGTCGCCCCTCACAGGCATAGTGCCACGTCCTGACCTGAAAGGACTGGTAAGCAGGCGTCAGCGCGAGGGAATGTCCGAACAGGCCGAGTTTGCCTACATGGCATCATTGGAGGCATTCGATATGTCCGGTATCGATTCCCAGTACCGCGAGCAGAACGAAATCGGAGTCATCTTCGGCAACGACTCATCCGCCAAGGCCATTGTCCAGGCAGACCACATCATGCAGCAGACCACGGACTCCGAACTAATAGGCGCCGGTAATATCTTCCAGTCCATGAACTCCACCGTAACCATGAACATGAGCTCCGCCTTTGGCCTGCGCGGAATAAACCTCACGGTCAGCGCAGCATGTGCAAGCGGCAGCCACTCTATAGGACTCGCATACACCCTGATACGGCAGGGCCTCCAGGATACCATACTGTGCGGTGGAGCCCAGGAAGTCAACAAATACGCCATGTCCTCCTTCGACGCATTGGGAGCATTCTCCAACAATACCGAAAATCCCATCCGGGCATCAAGACCCTTTGACCGCGACCGTGACGGACTCGTCCCCAGCGGCGGAGCAGCAGCACTCATTCTGGAAGACTACGACCACGCCGTCCGGCGCGGTGCCAATATCCTTGCCGAGATCTGCGGCTACGGCTTCTCCAGCAACGGCGATGCAATCAGCGCAGCCAGCGACCAAGGCTCCTACATAGCAATGACACGCGCCCTCAGCGACGCCGCAATCCAGGCCGATGACGTTGACTATATCAATGCCCACGCAACCAGCACACCCCAGGGCGACATGCTCGAGGCAATAGCCCTTGACAATCTGTTCGGTGGAAAGAAAGCCTACATCAGCAGCACAAAATCCATGACAGGACACGAATGCTGGATGGCAGGAGCCAGCGAGGCCGTCTACAGCATCATCATGATGCAGTCAGGTTTCGTAGCCCCCAATATCAATCTCGACAACCCCGACGAGTACTCAGCCCGCCTCAACATCGCCCGCCATCGCATCGACACCGATGTCAACATCGTACTCAGCAACTCCTTCGGCTTCGGCGGTACAAACAGCGCCATTGTAATGAAGAAAGTAAAATAGATTTCCTACAAGCCTGCGAGTAATATAATATTATATATAATGTAAGCGTTGAACTGAATGATAAACAAAAAAGCAGAGCTGTGAAGCCCTGCTTTATTTTTGTCTTGGAACAACTCAATTTATTCTGTCTTTCATTCTGCTAATTTATTATTTCCATTTCTGCTTTAATCCTTTTGTATATATTATCATAAGCTTTCTCGTAGGCTCTGTCACTCCAATCAAAGGGTATCAGTTCCACCTTTACATCTAATGCCTCCAAAAGCTTTGCCTTTCCTGTATCAAAACTATTGTCGTTTATAGAATAATAGATTATTTTGTTTCTTTCAATTATATTTTCACGAATGAGACGTTTACGAACGGTCAGGAAATACCACAAATCAATCTCTTCATACCCAAGCCCAAACCCTAATATATATACATTAGAATACAACATGACATGTGGCCAGCATTTCTTATCTGTTTCTGCGTTTAGAAGCCCTTTTGATAGCTCAAACATTTTTTTCAACTTAGTCACCGACTCACCGACTCACAATATTCATAAAGACCAAGCATGATGCGTTCTTCTATATCAAAACTGCCATGCATATTCCATAGTCGAATTTTCTTTTCTCCATTAACAAAAGTGAAATGCGCTTCTATATTGCGAATACTACACTCTGTATTTTTCCTTTTATACCCTCTTTTCATAAGTGGATTGTTTAGGAAAGTTTCATAATTTGTCGTAATATAGTTATCTGCTTCCAACTCTGCTAATTTGTCATAGAATGCTGGAGCTTCGAAATGAGACATCTTATTTCTTAGTTTCGTTTTAATGTCTATCTCCGTCTCTATCAATTCCGTCTCCTTAACTCCATCAACAGTAAATGTACATCCATGATCCACTTCAGTATATTTATCTTTTGGCAGTACGATATATTCATACTTTAGCGTATTGCTCCCAATCGGCGGAAGTATCTGCCCAACAGATATTTCCCGCAAGATACTATCCCACGATTTTCCGTTCTTACTTAACAGATTAACGCCATTCCCGTAAAATATGGTTGTTTGCATAATGATAGTCTCTATTCATCAAGCGGATATGTTTCGTTGTAAATATCTATAGAACAAGCAGGCATCGGGGAAAATGTATCCTTTATCATTTATTTCCCATCACAATCTCTCTTTCTTCTTCAGTCAAACCATAGAGGTCGAACACGCGGGTATCAATCTCGTTGTCTGTTGCCGTTATCTGCTCTGTGAGTTCTTGGCAGGCTTGACGATGTTGGCTGAAATATTCTTCCCATTCGTCTTGCTGAACCAGCGATAGTTTTATCTTCTGTTTCTTCAGTTCTGCCATAAAGCCCTTGAAATCCATCTGGTCGAAAGTCTGTAGGGCAGTTGTTATCCTTATACCCTCAAAGTTCTCGCTCAAACGACGGAGGAAACGAGTACGTTTTTCCTGCAACTGCTTATGTAGAGAGAGCATTTTATCAGCAAGGGCTATAAGTTCTGATTTCATTTTTTCATTTAATGGAGGTAGTGGGAAGTTCTCAAAATATGCTTTTCCCATATGGCGGCGGTCATCGCCTACTTCAGGACAATTGTACCAAATCCAAAAATCTGCAAGAGATGAGTTCAAAATAGAGGCAAGCACTTTTAAGGAGATATTTCCATCTTCTATAACAAGAATGAAACATGTTTTATTAACCATTATTCCACTCTCATCATACATAAAGGGGCGGAGTTTTGTAACTTCAGGGTAAATAAGTTTTGGTGCAGAGAAGCATTCTAGATAGGAACAATTCCTGAGGTTGTAAGGTGTTACTCCTTGATCAGTTCGCTTTAAAAGCTTTTCATAATACTGGTTAAGATGTCCCTTTATAGCAGGATATTCTTCTATGTTTACTGGTGGAATGTTTTTCTCCTTTATTCCGTTATGAGGATTTATTAGATACATCTCAGGTACTGAAGTCCATGCCTTTATACTATGACCAAATAAAACTGGCTTAATTAATTCGCCACTTCTTTCGTCTTGGGCAATTAACTGTTTTCTTTTAATCTCGTCAATATAGAAAGCATCATCAAAACCCGTCAATATGCCACGATTAATTGAGAGAGGGAGTTCTTTAAGTGGTGTTCCGCTATCCATCTTATTAATTATGGCTTTGTGATCTGTAGGTATTACTCGCCATGGCTCTGATGTAAAACAGTTTATCGTTAAGTGAGTTGAAACAAAGTTAGAAACATCGATACTATCAGAATTATACAGGCAACATTGCGTTTGTTTATGATAAGGTTCCTTTCTTAGGATTAGAATCTGTGGGTCAACATTAGCATCAGGGAATATTCTTACACCTGGGAAATCTACCAAAAGAAAAGGATTTGTTTTGTCTATAAAAAACCTTCTTAAACTTTCTCCATAGTTTGCCTTTAGCCATTTATTTGAAGCAATAAATCCTAACAATCCTTTTTCTTTTAACAAATTACATCCTTTCTCGTAGAACAAACAATATAAATCAGCGCTCTTATTATAAACGTCATAACCACATTTTGCGTAGGCATCGCTCATGGCTCCCATGCTCTGAAGCTGCACATACGGCGGGTTACCAATCACCACATCAAAACCACCCTTTTCAAATACCTGTGGGAACTCTGCCTGCCAGTCGAACGCCTTTTCACCAGCTATCTCTGGGTCGCTGATGAGGGAGTTGCCACACTTTATGTTCTGATTGAGGGAGTTGAGTTTTCGATGGGGCTTGGCGGTGCGTAACCACAGGGAAAGCTGTGCTATTTCTACGCTTTCCTCGTTGATATCTACGCCATAGAGGTTGTGTTCCAATATTTCTTTGTCAACATCTGGGAAGATAATGGTGGATTCCGTCACCTTTGCTTCCATTTCGTCTATACGCTTGTGTTCGTCTATCAGGAAGCGCAGGGCGGCATTAAGGAAAGCTCCAGAGCCGCAGGCAGGGTCAAGGATAGTGATTTGCTTGAGCCATTCGCGATACTGATTCAACTGCCCCAGCAGCTTGATCTTGGTTTGTTTCTGGCGGTGTTGGTCAACAAGGAAATCCTCGTCCACGATACCCAGTTCCTGCTTCTTCTCAGAGCAAAGCCTACCAACAGTATTCTCGACGATGTATTTGGTAATATACTGTGGGGTATAGAACACTCCGTCTTGCTTGCGCTTGGAAGTGTGTGGTGCTTCGCCTTTTGTAATCTGCTGGGTGACTTCTTCTATTTCGGAAAGTGAGTTCTCGAAGATATGTCCCAAAATATTGACGTCAACCTCGCTCTCAAAGTCATATTCAGACAGTCGCTTGGTATGCTCTACAAGTATCTCGTCGGTTATCTTGATGTTGTCCAGCACATCGTCTGGTTTGAACAGGCCTCCGTTGTAAGCAAAGATATCGTACTTCTTGCCTTTGAAGCCTGTGTTCATATAGCCGAAGTATTTCTTCACTCGGTCGTAGAAAGGTACGTATGCATCCAGTTCTGCCAGTTTCTCCCATTGCTCGATGATTTGAATCATGGAGTTTGGCGGCAATAATCCGCAGTCTTCGGCAAAGAATATGAAAAGCATCCTATCAAGCAGTTTCTGCGTCTTCTTGAAAAGCAGCAGTTGCCACTCTTTTGCATCCTTGCTCTCTGGTGCTGGATTTAATTCCAAAATATTGGCAAAGAGTACTCGCTTAAACTGCGAATAGTCTTTGTATAGTGCTTTGGTTATGAGGTCTTCGTTAGATACGGATTCTGCCTTTATCTGCAATACTGTTCCTTTTTGCACCTGGGACCATGCAAGGCAAAGATACATCTCGCAGAAGTTCTCCTTGCTGAGTGTGAACAGGTTCCATTCGCGGAAGTCAACTGCATTGTCAATATACAGCCTCAATTTCTCGAAGTTGCTGATAATAACAATACGTGTGCCTACATGCTGGCTCTTATATCCAAAGGCTTGTGCCTCGACCTTGGACAAATCGGGAGTCTTGTGGTCTTTCAGTTCTATAACGCCTATTACTTTATCGTCAAGCAATATAGCACCATCTGCCTTTTTCGAATTTGTCTCGTTTTTCTGCTCGGTGATAAGGTTGAAGTCGGGAGAGGGGTTTAGAGTATATCCCAGCACTTTGACGAACAACTCGCGCAGGAAACCCTCCTGAAATTGTTCTTCCTTGGATTGGCGGATATTCTGCTGTATTTCGGGCATCAGGAAATACTGCTGGTATTTTACCCATGCCGCATTGGTTTCTTCCTGGGGCAGCATTCCCAAGTATTTCTTGACGATGTTTTTCTGTAATAGCATAATGTTGTATTTAAGACCGCCACATTTTAATCTCTACGCCTACAAAGTTAATAAAATTTCTCACACACCGCAATGACTTGCCTGAAATATATCTGTTCAATTTTTTCTTATTTTATAATTAAGGTACGCGTGACTGCACTAACAGCACAAAGGGTGGCAGGGGCAAAATTTATTTAGTTATTTGGTTATAATTTATAACTCTCTTACATCACTATTATATCACTATTATATCACTACATCTCCCTTACATCACGTATACATCTCGTATACATCTCGTATCTGCATTTGCAGACTCCTCGAGGTAACACGTGTAGACTCCAGGGACCAACACGTGTAACCACCTGGGGGTAACAAAAAGGGGGCAGAAGTGCTTTATTAAATCAACTTTGCGTAAAAATCTGTGTCTGCTTTTTTACCTTGCGTAAATTTTTGCACTTGCGTGATACAAACATTCTGTATTTTAATTATATTTGTGATGGCATTATTTTGAATATATATACGACCATGAGAAAGAAACTGTTATGGATGTTCGCCGCCATCCTTATCTGCGGCTCACAGTCAGTGATGACATCGTGTACCGACGATGACTATCCTGGTCCCGATAGGAAATACCAGTTGAATGCGGAGGTCACTCAGCGTCGTGAGTGTCATGCCTTGAAGAATGTGGCAAATGACCTCCTGAACCTGAAGTTCAAGCAGATTATTTTCGAATATACATCGTTGGGGCCTGACATGAAGACGCCTGTGCGTCTGACAGGTGTCATTTCTATGAATCCGTCTGTATACGACAAGGAGGAGGCTCCACGTGGCTTGATGCTCTACAACGAGTTTACCTGTGCCAAGCATGGTGAGCGCACGTCGCAGAACGAGATTGACGATATCGGGCTATACATGAACAAGTACCAGAACCTGATCGCCGTATCTGCCGACCTGTACGGATGGACGCTGACCGAGGACAAGCCGCAGGCTTACTGCTGTCCCGAGATTACAGCTGTGGAGACGATGGACGCATGGGATGCTGCCATGAAGATTCTGAAGGACGAGGGTTACGCTATTGACGGTCTTCCTACCTTCAACGTGGGCTACAGCAGCGGCGGTTTCTCGGCTATTGCCGTGCAGCGCTATTGTGACCAGACGCGCACCGATGACTGTTGGACGCTGACTTCTGCCGGTGCTGCTCCGTTCAGCATCCATTCCGTCTATATGAGCAACATTACGTCGCCTACATCGGGCTATGCCTGCTCGTTCCCTCTTGTGGTGGTGGCTTACAAAGAGACATACAATATGGACTTCCAGTATAGTGATGTATTTGTAGAGCCTCTTGCAAGCAATATCCAGAACTGGATACTTTCCAAGGACTATGGCACGTGGGATATCAACAAGTTTATTGCCGGTGGCGATGAGGCAAAGACCAAGGATTGTCCGATAGAGATGATTCTCACTCCCGCTGCCCGTGATGCTAACTCGGAAATTGGCCTGAAGCTTGCGAAAAAATTCCGCGAGAACTCGCTTTGCGGCGAGGGTCAGACCTGGCAGCCGAGCAAGAAGACGCAGTATTACATCATGCACTCCGAGGGTGACAAGTATATGGACTGGCATGTAGGCAAGGAAATGGCTGACTACCTGACAGCGCACGGTTGTAACGTAAAGACCGAGTTCGGTGACTGGGGCAACCATGTCAACTATGGCCTGTTCCAGCACATGGGTGCTACAATGCTCATGATTGAGTCATTCATGGATGACAGCGAGGATGTGAAATTGCAAATCGAAATGGAAATCATCGACAAGATCAAGGAGTATATCGATGATAATATAGATGATCTTTCTGATATTTCGTTGTAATGGGATTAGAACTGAAAAAATTAAACTATAAGATTATGTATCCAAGGAAGTTACTACTTCTCGTCCTGTCGCTCACAACGGTGGGTGCCTGGGCACAGGGCAGCTTTGGTAATCTGCCCAAGACGGTAGATGTCGGGGATGTTGAGATTATTTCTATTGATAAGGTCGTCTTCAGCAGCCATGACAGTATTGTTGTCAATCCTGTGACGGGTAAGGTTGACACTCTTATTATCGATGACGGAATGCGAATTGCGACCGCCGAGGATGAAGCGTATTTTACAGAGGCCAGCGGGCCTGCCCGGGCACCACATCGTGCTCCTGCTGTGACGCCTGATCCCAGTTTGGGCGGTGTGGAGCGTATTGGTATGCAATGGGCAAAAACAGGCGCATATCTGTACACCTATAAATATCCTTCAGTTGACGCCGATGGCAACAGGGTTATCCTGTCGTCCCTGATGGGTGTTCCTCGACGTCAGTTTCAAATAGGTTTTGCCAAGCCAAACAATGTGCTCATTGCCTGTCACGAGACTATAACCAGCAACTTCGAGGCTCCCACCAATTATAAAAACGAAGGTGGTGATTTCCAATCAGGCGTGGGTATGATGTTGCAATATGCGCGCTACGACCGTGTGCGCCAGCCGTGCTGTCTGGTTATTATGCCCGACTACGAGGGCTATGGCATCACGGCCGACCGTGCCCATCCTTACCTCTATCAGGAGCTGACTGCCCGTCAGGTGGTTGATGCCGTGCGCTATGGAATTGCCCTTTATAACAAAGAGTCGGGCTTCAGCAAATTCGAGTCTGACTGGAAAAGCGTCAGCCTCGGCTATTCGCAGGGTGGCAGCGTAGCACTTGCTGTTCATAAGTTCATCGAGGAGAATGGTCTTGATGAGGAACTGCACTTTGCGGGCTCAGTCTGTGGCGACGGTCCCTACGACCCCGTAGCTCACTTGCTCTATTATATCAATGACAATGGACATACTTGGTTCGTGAAAGATGCTGTAGAACAAAATTCAGGACATGAGGCTGGCTCTGTCTCGATGCCTATCGTTATGCCGCTGATTCTGAAAGGTATGTGCGACAGCAATCCGCTGATGCGCCAGCACACGGTAGATGATTATCTGTCAGGAAAGTTTCTTTCTACGGGCTCTCTGGATATGATTAATGCGAAGAAGAACCCGAAAAAGAAAGACCAGTTCAGTACAGACGATGTTTCGGACCGATACCGTCAGCAGCGCAAGAAGGGTATGAGTAATTTTGTTACTATTTCCAACCCTTATACCGGTACGGGCTCGTTTAGGCTTTCCTATAGTGCAGCCGAGGTTCGTGAAATGTTCTTTAAGGAGGCAGACAAGAACGTGCATGGAAAACTTCAGCAGATGTTGACCGAGGAATGTTACAACTACTTCACGACATCCTCGAATTTTATAGATGGTAACGGCAAACGCATCACTCCCACGGGACGTGGCTTTATGCAGGACCTGCACCGTGCGTTAGAGAGTAATAATCTGACCGTGGGATGGAAACCCAAGCATCGCATTGCTTTCTACCATTCAACTTTCGACACTGTGGTACCTTATGACAATCTGCTATCCTTTATAAAGAATCAGGATGACCTGAGATATTTCTTCTACAAGGACAGCGACCGTCATTTGAGAGCAGGTGTCAATCCTTCTCATACAGTACCCAGAACTCAGGCAGATGTATTCGTCTATGAAACTGCCAGTAACAAAGACCATGTACCTGCTGGTAAGGATTTCTTCTTCTTTGGTTCCTGGGGGCCGGTTGGCATTACCGGTATTACACCAGACTACTGGCTATACAAATGGGTTCTTAAAGGTGATAATGAAACAAGTATTAATACTCCGTGGCCATGGTAAAGAAATATTTTACTTTATTGCTGGTAACTTTGCTGCCGGCATTGATGTTTGCAGAGAAAATCAGGGGGACGTTAGCACTTACCAATCCTGCCGTAACGGCTGTGTGTATCTATGATACGGAAGCCAAGACTGCTACTTTGGGTAATGGCTATACTGCCTGTATTAACCACTACGAGTCGGGCACGCTCTCTATTCCTGGAAGCGTAACCTATAATTCGGAGAGCTACAAGGTTGTTATCGGCCAGTTTGCTTTCCGTCTGTGCAATAAGTTTACAAAAATCTTTGTTCAGGAAGGTGTAGAGCACATTGCCGACTATGCCTTTGTGGGCTGTTCGGCTGTAAACGACATCGATTTGCCTTCCACCTTGCAGACCATCGGAGCCGGTGCCTTTTGCAACCTCAGCAACCTGAAGACTATGCGCTGCAGGTCAACGGCAGCTCCCACTTGGCAGTGGAACGACGTGTTCTCGGTGCTTGGCACCAAGGCAAGCATGAAGGAAAAGTCCTTGCAGCGTAACCTTGTCGTTCCTGTAGGTCATCTGGCTGATTATAAGAACAGTAAGTTTGACGGCACTTCGACAGGCACGCAGACAGGGGCCAACGAGAAAGTGGGATGGGAAGAGGCCTTTGCCCGTATCTATGAGATTAACAACGAGCCCGTTGAGATTACCTCGCTGGCAGAGTTTAAGGCTTTCCGTGATGCTGTCAATGCCGGTACTATGGAAACAGCATATCCTGGCAGGGAGTATTTTGTACTGACAACAGATATCACGCTTGGCGGTGAGAGTTGGGAACCTATCGGAACAGTGGAACATCCATTCTCAGGCTACTTCGACGGTGACGGGCATACCATCAGTAATCTTACTGTAGTCAATTTTGACTCTCCAGTTGGACTCAAGAGCAATCAGGGTCTGTTTGGCTATGTTACCAATGCCAAGATTCACGACCTGCATCTGAAGAATCCCTTGATACGCGCCTCTGACTATGGGGGTGCTCTTGTTGGTCAGGCAAATACTAATGTGGTTATTTCAGACATATTGGTTACCACTACTAATACCACTGATAACACAGTAAACTCTGGTGGCAGTGGTGGAGGTATCGTGGGCAGGGCAAGCAGTGCCACGATTGAGCGTTGCATGTTTCGTGGATCTGTGAATAATGGAGGTTGGGCCGGAGGTATAGTCGGCAATGTCTACCTGAATGTTACCGTCTCTGACTGCTGCACGGTCGGATTCGTTGGTACTTCGGAAGGTTACAGAGCCGGCGGTATCGTCGGTGGTGCCGGCGGTGTAAATGTCAAGCGCTGCTTCGCCAGAAACTTTCTGGGCCCCCTTTATGGGGCCTCGGTTGGTTTTGTCGTGGGATATCTGAATAGAGCAGATTACATAAGCACAATTGAAAACTGCGCATATTATACAATAGCTGGAGCTTATGGTTTTGGGATGATTGGTTATAAAGAGCTGATTGTAACAGAGCCTACCACGACGGGCAATGTAGGATATGCTGCTGAAGCCGACATGAACCAGGACAAGACCAAGGCTGTGCTGGGCACTGACAACTGGTATTACTTTACAGACAACTATGTGGACTATCCTGTACCTGCCACACTGGTGGATATGTACATGAAAGACTGCGTTCATATTACGGATGGCGACTTAGTCTATCAGCCTGTAGGCACAACTGGCGAACCCACAGCATACGAGGTGCAGGCTTATACTGGCAGCGCTACAGAGGTGACGATACCTGACACCTATAACAGCAAGCCCGTCACTGCCATCCTCGACAATGTGTTCAAGGACAACCAGACACTGACTACCGTCACCTTAGGCAGCAAACTGACGAGCATCGGTGCCCATGCCTTTGAGAACTGCGATGCACTGACAGCCGTCGACCTGCCCGATGCTGTGACCTATGTTGGTAGAGATGCCTTCCGCGGCTGCGACAACCTCGCCAGCTTCAACATCGGTACTGGCTTCCAAGATCATAAGAGCAACTTCATTGCCTACTGTCCGAAGCTCACCACGCTGACCGCTTCGCGTGGCAACGACCACGGCTACCTCTGTGTAGATAATGTGTTGATACATAACGCCGGTAAATACCGCAGCTACGTTATTGCCTGTGCTCCAGGCAAGACGGGCAATTATACCATTCCTGTCGGCAGCCTCACCAACAGCACCGTCAACGTTTTTGGAAGTAGTTTCGCCACCTGTACAGGACTGACCAGCGTCACCTTCCCAGCAGGCAAACAGTATTCATTAGGCAAAGGGGTGTTTGATGGAGCCTATAACCTGCGATATGTCGATTTGTCGGCCATTACAGGAACCATTGAAGATGCCAAATACAACGTGGACCGTAGCGACCCCGATAATCCGTTCTATGGCATGAGCGATTACACCTTCATTTACCTGCCTGCAGGCAAGGGACATACCGCTACTTTGGGCGAACCTAACGTCGTCATCGGTGCTGAGGCACAGTACCTAACTCTGAATGAGGAATGGGACTTTGTTCCAAAGGTTTCGCCCATCACCACAACCTATGGTGTCAGCCTTAACCGTTGGATCTCTCCGTCTCTTGTAGAGTTCACCGAGGATACTGACACAGAAATTGTCATTGATGATACGGAGACAACGCAACAGGATGGTGGATATAATTATGTTCCAACCGGTTATACCTGTTACCTGCCTTATGACCTGACATTGGAAGATGAGGATGTCAAGGTGTATAAGCCCACCAGCAGCGAAACCACCGCTGGTGTGACTACCATTACTTTCACACAGGTCGAAGACAACATGATGGAAGCCTACAAACCATACTATATCGTAGTGACTGGTGACGATGATGTTGACCTGAGCACGTACGAAGCTGTTACGGTTAATATCAACTCCAATGGCACATGGTCAGTGGGTGATTATGATTTCAAGGGTACTGTGGTGGAAATTCCAAACACCACGCTGTATGATGCCCAGAAACCTGCCTATATCCTGCAGAGCAGCGGCAAGTGGCACAGGGTGCCGGAGAACGAGCCGGATGCCTATATCGGTCCGTTCCGCTGTTACTTCCAGGCAACAAGTGCCAACAGTGCACGTACTCTAAGCATGACCCTTGACAATGACGATGCTACCGGAATCCAGCAGATCCGCACCATTGACGCCGACGGTACAGAGCGCTATTTCGATCTGAATGGCCGGCTACTACCTGGCAAACCTCAGAATGGTGTGTATATTCTGAACGGTAAGAAATATGTTAACAAGTAAAGCGAGGAGAACAATGATATGAAAAAGAACTTTCAAAAACCTGAGCTGAAAGTATTTCTGCAAGAACCTCAAGAGCATCTGCTGCAGGCAAGTGGACAGTTCACGGACGAGGCTCCCGAGGAGGGCTGGGATATAGGCGGTGCCAATGCAAGGGATCAGCAGACCAGCTACGATGTCTGGAATAACGACGGGAACAAATAGTAAAATATTGAATTAACCAAAAAAAAGAATTATCCCAAATCTGTCATCAGACCGATTTGGGATAATTTATTTTACGAGTTCATTGACTGGAGGAATTCCTCGTTTGTCTTGGTGTCCTGGATGCGCTGTTTCATCTCGGTCATGGCCTCGATGGGGTTCATGTCTGTAAGGAACTTGCGCAGGATCCACATACGGTCGAGGGTCATGCGGTCTTGCAGCAGATCGTCGCGACGTGTACTGCTCTGTACGATATTGA
>JAEEGL015826149.1_pt1 | contig 24540 bp, 22 predicted proteins | sample 9134231 | NCBI WGS metagenome assembly JAEEGL01 (sample SAMN16246548, study PRJNA631951) | gut metagenome | biome: gut microbiome; feature: rumen; material: fiber-attached | host: Bos | place: Iran: Karaj | collected 2018-10
AAGCACAGAAGGTAAAGCTCTGCACACACACCTCATCACCAGGGCCAACACCACAGTTGAGCAATGCCAAATGAACGGCAGCTGTACCAGCACTCAAAGCAACTACACGCTTTGAAAGCTTTTCGTTTTCGTTATCGTTTTGGTTGACAAAGTCTTCCAAATCCTTTTCAAACCCATTCACATTGGGGCCAAGGGGCACCACCCAGTTGGTATCAAATGCTTCATTCACAAACTTCTGCTCATTGCCAGAAAGGTGGCAGAGACAGAGAAGAATTCTATCTTTTCTTCTTTCCATGATGATATATCAATTAATTATTTAACTCGTTTAACGTATTTCTTTTTCTTGTAAAAACCAAAGACTAAATTAATGCCCGTATACCACAATGAAGCCACAGGATTCTTCCCTTCTGCCTCATGCCACAGCTTATAGTGCCACCCTATCATCGTCATGACACCATGGCTACTAACAGAACCTGCCCGACCACGACGATACTTTGCCAAACACTCAGCCAAAAGATAACAGTCAGCTATCTTGCAAACCTTCAGCCAAATAGCATAATCGTTATTTTTTTTTATGTCCTCAATCTGTATTAAACCTATTTTCTCACGGTCATACATGACTGTTAAACATCCTGGCCAGCAAAAGGCATACATTCCAAATTTTGTCACTTTAGAAGGACCTGATACTACAACGCCTGTCTCTTTCGAATAGTTATCAATCTCGCAATAGCTAGTATAAGAGAACGCATATTCGTTCTCTTCCATGAATTGAATTTGTCTTTCCAATTTCGATGGCTCCCACAAATCATCACTGTCAAGAAAAGCAATCCATTTTCCTTTCGCTTCCTTCAATGCATTGTTTCGCGAAACAGCAGCGCCTAGATTTGATATATTTGAGAAAAGATGAATACGTTGGTCTTTTTCTTTCATATCAGACACTATACGGATTGTTTCATCTGTTGAACAATCATCCATGAATATCAGTTCCCAATTGGTGTAAGTCTGCGCCTGCACACTGCGGATGCTTTCTTCAAGGTAGCGTCCACAGTTGTATGACGGCATTATAATAGACACTAAATCATTGCTCATGATTCAATACTTTTTTCAGATTTTAATTATCAAATTGTTCAATAATACGATATTATGTAATCTTTCAGGGGTGTCCCTACGATAGTACAACGAGAGAAAATCCAACAATTAACATAATTTTACGATTGCAGTTGTGATAGTCTAATAATATCTTTTGAAGATAATATATATTGTAATTCTTTTAATTTATTATATTCCTGTTCAAAACTCATATCATCTAATATCACTTTTTCTCCCGAAAAATAAGCCTGACTTAGAACTGTAGAAAAAGAACCCACAGCATAATCAAGATTTGAAATCGACTCTAAAATTCCAACCTCACTTGGTAATTCTATTTCTTCTTCTTTAACATATTTGCGCAATAGGGTAAAGTCTGTGTAACGAGGGTGAGGACGGTACTTAACAGTCTTTCCTTTACGAATCGCAAAACTCAAAGAATCCACGATGCCTTCCATTTCGTCTTCGGTAATCACTGCCAGATAATACTTATAATCAGCATACACGCTGTCATTAATATGCTGTGATATGTTTATGTGCATCGACTCTGGGAGTGCTACTATAAATTGGTTCGGTTCCGCTCTTAAGCTTCTAAATAGTTCAGCATAGTATTCATCCCAAACGTAACATTCATTATAGTGGAAGAAAGAATCGCGGATGAAAAAGAGTTTCTCCCCATGCATAATGTTAATGTGCTTGACATCATTTCTATTACAATAAGCCGTCAGTATCGAGCTGCTATAAGAAAACTCACCAAATTGTATCATTACCTTAGGCAAGTGTCGTCTTATCATGTCGCTATAATGCACAACATTCATCCATGTTTTTAGAACGAAATAAGGATGACAAGGTGCACGGACAATGAGTTTAAACATAAAACCGATATCCGATAAAGACATTGAGGCTCCGTTATACCAGTAGCGATTGTCAGGGCGATATGTTTCTTTAACGATATTAGGAACCACCTCATCCATTCCTTTTCGCTCAATCATAGCATCAACGTGCTCACCTTTCTTTACAGTGATACCTTTTGCCAGATAAAAAATCACTAGTAAAGGAAAAATCATAGCCGCAACTATATTAAACAAACAGATTTTCCAACTAGACACAAAATAATTCTGACAGAGATATTGTTTATATCCCCTGTCAATATCATTTTTGGCTTCTCCCAATGACTCTAAAAAATAATGTTGTTCCTTGTATGATACGTCAAATTGGGTTTTATCACCAATTTGAAGGAATCGCAATATTTTGAAATAATTCATTCTTAAAATGATTTCTTAGTATTACGTACAGTACCTTCAGCCGATTTGATTTCTGTATGCATCAGTTTCGATTTGCTTTTACATGCCCTTTTGTTGTTAAGCAGTTACACTCACCTTAAACCTCGTAGATGACAGGAAGTACGTGTCATTTACGGATTCAGGTTTAAAAAAGCACCTTCTTTTAAGCTTTGTTTCCTGTTTCCAACAATAAACTTATATGCCGAAAATAGTTTGAACATATCAAACAACGGTCTAAAAGAACAGTATTTAACGCACGATAATAATGAACGCCCTATCACGACCATCACTTTATGTTTTCGTTCATTATGTATTTCACTGAGGGTCACAAGATTGGTAACATAAACATTGTAAAGCACACGTTGCCTAGGGTTATCTACATGACGATCATGGACACTGATAGCATGAGGCACAAATCCAATTTTGAATCCATGATAGAACAAACGATTAATGTAATTTGTATCTTCACCTCGATGCGGAAATGTGGGGGAGAAAACGCCAACCTTCTTAATACAATCCCTTGTGATTAACCAGTGTGCTGCCATAACTCCAGGTAATTCATATACCTCAGCAACCTTATTGAAATATAAATCACGAAGAAATCCGACACTATGTTCTGATATAATATGCTCAAATTTTACGTCAATACGCTCGCAGCCTTTTCTTAATTGCATCGGTGAAAGTACACCAAACTCGGGATGTTTCTCAAAAACATCTAGAAGCTTGCCTACCGTTTCAGGGAAAATCCACGCGTCTTGATTTAGAAGATATGCATAGTCATAATTGTGATCTACTACATACTGTAGCCCGATATTATTAGCCCTACCGAAACCTAGATTTTCTTTTGACTCTATTAAATTCACCTCCGGATAGTTCTTTTTAATATGGCTAACAGTCTCGTCGGTAGATCCATTGTCTATAATCATTGTTTCTAGTGGCACTTTTGATTGTCTTACACTACCAAGACAATCATCAATCCACTTCATCGCATTATACGTAACTATTACTACTAAAATTTTCATTCTTAGTTTTTTAAGATTGATTCTTCGATTGTACGCTTAAGAATATTGTATGATGAATTCCAGGTAAAGCCCTTGATGAATTCATTACCTTGTCTTGCTATTCGGATTCTTAATTCATCATTTTCAATTAGCTTAATGATATTATTTGCCAAATGTTGTGGGGATTTAATTGGTGACAGGAGGCCCGTATATCCATCCTTAACCATTTCTTTAAAACCATCATTGTCCGTACACGCAACAGCACATCCACAAATCATTGATTCACCTATGGTTAATCCCCAGCCCTCGATATGACTAGCTCCAATAAAAATAGCAGACTCATTATAAATCTTATTGTGAGTTTGTTTATCCGGTAATTGATAATAATTATACCAATCTGGCAAGCCATCGGGCTTTTCTGTTTTGCCAAACATATTAACTGTAAGACTAGGATATCTATTTTTCACTATAGACAATGCTTCCATTGAATCTTTACAACCTTTCTTTTCTGATGGATGGTATAGTATCGATATATGATACTTATTACGACTATCAATGGGGTTATATAGAGTAAAATAATTAAAATCAAAGCCATTAGGCAGATGAATACATTCTACCCCCTCTGATATAACCTTCTCATATAGCCATTGTGAAATAACGAATTTTGTCAGTGGCAGACGATATGATTCTTTCACAATGGCATCTGTTATATCGCCCCAATTCTCATAATCTTGAATCAGATAAAACTTATGAGAGTTTGGCACCTTATAATCAAGAACAAAAAATGGAGTTTCTACCGAAGTGGCAATATAATAATCTGTTTTAGGTACATTCCTATATTTAATATTGGGCACAAAAACCTCATGGATTCTTGAATCCAAATCAAACCACAAACTTCCCGAGGGTTGCTTCTTTGTTATTGTCTCTATAAAATGTTTCAGTTTATCATAAAAGTAGAAAAAAATCTTTCCATAGAAGGTATGATGGTGTCCTGTCATATATTTGTATGCAATATAGACTTCCCAACCGTCTTGTACAAGCCGATTTGCATATTCATAAGCAACCTTTGCTCCACCCGTTGGCTTAACAAAGGTTTTCATAAAAACTATTGTTATTGATTTTGTCATCATTTCTATAACTAATTCTTTACTATTCGACTTAGATAATCGAATGACTGCGTACGTAATTGATTCACTATTATTTGAACCCTATTGTAATCAATGGGAGGTATATCCGAATACGAGCCTCCTTCATTGCACAATCTTTTGTCAAGGTCGAATTCTTTTAATACTTCCAATATTCGATCATTATCCCCTATAGAACCTCCACCTTCTCGTTTGTTAAAGGCAAAAAATTGAACGCCTAAGTTTATAGAAAAGATTGTACCGTGAAATGAATCTGTTATCATATATGAACAATTGCGTACAAGTGATATGAATTGAAATGGTGAAGCGTCCTTAATTACATGCTTCTTTGAAGCATACTTCGGTCGCGTCATAATATAATAAACGGGTATGTTTTTTTGCCGTCCCAGTTGCTCTGCGAAATCTGAGATACACTGTTTCTCTCCCAGAATATAACAAAGTATATATTGGGAAGGCATCCCTCGATAGGGTTTCTCTCTTACTTTCCATTCATCAGAAGAGAGTAGCATCGTGGGGTCAAGTACAAACTCCACTTCTCTACCGAATGATTGTGTAAGCCTAACGGCATTTGTTCTTTCTCTACATGACAAATATTTAAATGAGCCTATCTTCCTTTTTAATATCTGAATCGACTCGTCAGATATATGAAGCGTTCCCAAACTGGGAGCATAAGCTATTTTCTTATCATTATCATCAACGAATGTGAGAAAATAAAAATCACTGTTCTTCACTCGCCATGTTTGATCACTACCTACAATAAATTTTTCATAAGAGTCCTTAATATTATCCAGTTCGGCAGCAGATAATATATGTCTGTTTATATTTAGATGATTTTTTTTAAATTCATTTATACCATTCACAAATCTCCTGAACCTTAATGTGTAAAAGAACCTGTCACTATCTACTCCTTTCCCATCAGGAAACTGTGAAATAATGACACGCTTCAAATGACCCAAATATTTTCGAAATCCGCTTGCTACAACCTGGCCTCCATAATCAATATATTCGCTCTCAAAACCAAGCTCTTCTATTTTTCTTTGCAAGGCATACGCCTGTAACATTGTTCCGTAATTATTAAAATGAAGAAATGTTATTAAAGCTATCATTGTTTTATATTCTTTTTTATCTTTTTGATTATTAACCTAATAGCGCCAATAGGATGAGTCACACAATGCCAATAGAACTCTTTTTTCTTTTCTTTAATGATGACATCTGTTAAATCATCGATTGACACATCCTCATTTGTTGAAGACTTAATGATTTTGCTACTCCTCAACTTTATACTGGGTGGTGTCTTCATTTGACCCTCAGCTACTATTTCAAAAGGCAAAGGGGACAACTCGCAGTTACTTTCACGCAATAATTTTTCCCCTTTTTCTGTAAATACCACTACTGCATTGACTCCGAGTGGATTATCCTGAAAGGTTTGACCCCACAAATCCCCCACTCTAATATCTGCTGCAGATCGATCATAGCGATATTTACAATGGTCATAGCAAGCGCGTCCTAAACATTTCTCGCTTATAAAGAAACGATAAAACTTGTCGCCATCTGCAAGTTTTTTTTGATAAATGCCCTTATCCCCTTTAACAATAATATTATAAGACTGATGCCAATCAACCTCTGTTGTTCTAAGCTCTGAACCATCAGTCACAAGTGAATATTTATTCCGCCACGTTACTTGGTTTGGCTTACCCACTTTTTGTTTTACCTTTTCAAAATATTTTTTCCATATATTCATGGAAATAACACCATGGCAAAACAAATCTGCCAAGATAAAATTATCTTCAATCTTATAACGTTTTATATATCTACGAAACGAATCAATTTGACATGGGGTTCCTATCACTAAATACTTCTCATTTCTATTTATAGCCTTGAATCCATCAACAGTATAGCTCTGGGTATACTTACTTCCAACAGCTTCGTTAAGATTGTCAATATTGTCAACTACGAAATGGCGTGTTTGCTCACTTTGCAAATCATATTTAACGGCACAAACTTTTAGTCCTTCATTAAGTGCTTGGATTGATAGTTCTGTACATACCCCTCCAGTAGCACTTGCAGCTCGTATTTCTTCATTCCTGCTCCATGCTGCATAACTCTTTTGTATAGTATTCACCATTGAAATCTCATCGTAATCAAACGCACACACCTCTCTACACAAGCCACAATGTGTGCATCTATCCTGATTAGTAACAAATGCTTCATAGAACCCTTCTTCGTTGAGTTTTATTTCGATTATGTTTAGTGGGCATGCTACAGCGCAAACTCCACACCCATAGCAATTGAATATGCTGGAAATGTTAGGTCTGCTTCGCATAGCTTTTTTCCAATAATTTATTATGTCTTTTATTAAACAATATATCCGAATCATAAAGCGATGCAATACCACAAAGGTATACAAGCCAAAATGCTGACATCCACATTACACCAATACCTCTAGCAAATACTATTAACAACAACGCAGCGTGCATCAATGCATATCTCGATTTCCTATAAGGGGAAACAGCTATAAGAACTATTAACAATATGAGGGTCAAACCTATAATTCCATTTCTATACCAATATACCGTCCAGTCTACACTTCCAACCAAATCTTCCGATTTCACTCTATTTTTACCTGTTATTAACTGGATTCCACCTTCAGTTATAAAACGTTCGAATGCCACCTCATAATCTTCTTTTGTTCTATTGTAGCGAACTAATTGGCCATCTTCAATTTCCATTCTGGCAATAATCATGTTATTTACCGCATTATCACCATGATTGAAATTTGAAAAAAATACATATGCTCCAATTATGATGCCACAAACAACTATCACTAACATTTTGGGCTTTTCTTGTCCAAATATAGTTTGAACAATCCACATAAAGGCAAATAAAAGAAATCCTGCTAATGAGAAAGATAAAATAATCGCAATTGTATAAACTATAACGTGAACATTTTTAAAGTCAAATCTTCTATATGCTATCAAAAACAATAGTATTAGAGAAAAGAACCCAGGCTCATAAAATACAGACTGAAATCGCGGTATAAAAGAGGAATAGCCTATCGTTGTAATGAATAAATAATAATTATCATATACGATTTCGTTTCTAAACCCCACATCCCAGCTATGTATTTCATGTGGCAAAGGAATACCTATTAAGTATAATATCCATAATAAAATACCTGGAACAACAATAATCAACATCGTCTTGTCGAAGAGTTCAAGTAACTCAAGTTTATACTGGATTTTTAGAGCAAGGATTGCTATTATTCCCGATGTAATAATAATGATAAAGACCAACTCCTTAATAGAAAAACTTGACGCCTCATTAATTCTTGCGAGAATTGCCAAAATAGAAAATAGAACACAAGAACCTTTAAAAGTAAAAAGGTCTTTACAAAAGAAAAACAAGAGCAAAACAATTGGACCAAATAATAATTCTAACCTTAAATCTAAATAATGGAAAATCCAAGGTTTGAGCGAATAAAAAGCGACCAATAATAAAATAATATAAACAAAAGACTTCGTTTTCATAATAGATTACAATTCACCCGCTAAGGCTTTTTGCAAATAGATTTTTGATTCCTTAACTTTAAAATTCACTTTCGTTGACACTGCTTCGTAATTAATATCTTTCGTGATTACGTCTGCAAGTCTGTGAGCATCAGAAGAATAAATAAGTCTTTCTTGTAAACCTAAAGAGGTTAACAAATCCACGATTCGAACTTTACGTCTTTGCGCATACTTTGAGTTTGATATAATGGAAACAAATTTTTTCTTAAATATGATAGAAAAGACGGTGGCATGGAAGGAGTCTGTAATAACATATTCTGCATCTTTTATGAGTGTTAACCACTCCGTCGGGGGCACATAGCTGATATCCACATTTTTCCTATTAGGGTAACATAGCAATCCTTTCTGTTTGGCCATAACTAATCTCTTCTGTTCACAAGCAAATTTTGAAACGTGACCGTCGAACTCAGGTGCTCCATACATTGAGAAATAAAAAATGGCTCCCGCACTACCTTTAAATGGTGTACACATTGAATACCATATGCCGCTATCCACCAAGAAAGTCGGATCCACCACAGATATAGCCCTCAATCCCATGCGGTTCAATAAGCTAATGCTACTTTGCTCTCTAACTGACAAATAGTCATAAGAAGAAAGTAGCCGCTGAATATAAGGAAATAGTTCCTGTGGAACATTATCCTTACCGAAGCTAGATGCATAGGACATTTTAATTCCTACCTTTACAAAGTCCAACATATAGGGTGCCACCTCAAAAGGCATATCAGTATTCCATACCTGGTCGCTGCCAGATATGTAAACATCAAATTTTGGCGGGTCGGAATATAAATCATCAACACTTTGATATGTTCTGGTGTATTCTGCATTTTCCGAAAACCGATAAAACTCTTTCTCCCACTTTTTGTTAAGTATCTTTGACCTCCACGAAAATGGGTTCATCCACTCCTTCAAAAACAAAATAAGACTTTCCTTATTTCTTTTTTTTGTAGAATGGAATGATGCCAGATTACTAGAATCTTTATATGCATTATGACATGGCCGTAACAAGTCAATAATTTTCACATTATGACTCTGGTCTTTTAAATAACGCCAAAGAGCATAGGATTGAAGAGCAGCTCCAAAACTACAAGGCGTTTTTTGTATTGTTATTATACCTATATTCATGATTTATGAATCTTTGATATTATCATATTCTTTAGGCTGATTCTTTCAGCTTTGTTTATACCTAATAAATAAATAACAACAAGTGTCCACAAAAAAGAGATAGCAGTAAAAACGACAAGTCCCATGAAAGAATAAAATGCTGTACTGTATCTGTAAAAAAGATATAATGGGACAAAGGATATAGCTCCTACATACGATATCCTAACCAAGACTCCCAAAATATATTCACGCATCGGAACACCAGCCAATTTGTGAGAATAATACATTCTTGGCAGATGTGCAATTAAAGCCATTACAATAGCAACGATCATTGTGCTTTCTGGACCATATCCAATCTTCAGGAAAAGGTATGCTACAGGGAGGTTTAAAATCAATATGCCACCACAAATTAGTTGGAATCCACGGATATTTCCTGTTGACGTGATGGAAGTGTCAAGAGGATAAGCGATAGATTCCACTATCGCAGTAATTAGTATTAGCCTTGTAAACAAAACAGAATCGTCTGGAGGCGTTTTTAACCACAATCCAAGTATAATAGGAGTCTGTATTATAATGGGAAATGCCAAAATGATAATTAAATAGAAGCAAAGTTTGGAAGAGCTGAATACGAGAGAATACATCTCCTTTTTCTCACCTGCTGCATACCTTTTAGTGATTTGTGGCCTTGCAGCCATATAAAAGTTATTTACGAACTCATTGACTGCACTATGGACTTGATACGCAATACCACGAGCGGCATTGACGACAGGTCCAAAGAAGATATTTAACAAGATATTGATACCCTGGTTCCTTATAATGCCTGAAATGGAGCCAAAAATTATCCATACAGAATAAGAGACGAGTTCCTTTATTGACTGCCATTCAAATAAGAATTGATATCTACAGAACTGTTTATAAGTATGTTTACTATATTGGATATAGAATGTTCCTATACCAACATTTAACGTTAATAGTAGCAAAGCATATAGTATGAGTTTATCAATATGACCAATGGACAAAAGATAAACTAATCCAAGTTTTAAAACTACTTCCACAATGCCCACGTATGCATAAATAGACATGTTTTCATTAGCAATTATCATAGACCGATAAGGTACTATAAACATGCTGATAATGAATGAAGCTATCGAGCACTGATATACCCAATTGGCGGCTATTATCCTTTCCTCTGGGATGGCCAATTGAGTATTAACGAACCACAGACCTAGTGATTCTGCAACTACGAGAATAAAAATACCAAGGATAATATAGCAAGTTACCGTAAGTTTAAAATACTTATTTAAGGACTCATTATCTTTCTTTCCCAGATAAAATGCGTAAAAACGGCTTGTTCCTGCTGCTATTGAGGTGGATAAAAAGGATAGTGTTGTTACTAATCCTCCTACAACATTATGAATTCCAAAATCTTCAACTCCCAGTTGCTGAAGGACTATACGGGATGTGAATAAGCTCACCACCATGATGAGCAACATCCTTGCATAGAGGAACATCGTATTCTTGGCTATTCTTTTATTTGATTGCTCCATCGTCTCAACTTTATGTCCGGAAGAATCTAACGGTACTTTCTTCTATAGCCGGATTGCCCTGTGAAATTGTAAATGGTTTCTTGCTCTTATTGACATATGACATTGAACCTATAATGCAACCGTCCCCGATTGTTACTCCAGGCATAATCATAGAACCAGATGCTATCCACACGTGATTGCCAATCTCCACGGGGCGAAGTTGTTTAAATCCCATATTGGATATAAAATGTCCATTCGTATCACGTATGGTACAATCCTTCGCGATATTAACCGAATCTCCTAATTTAATATGTGAACCGCAAATAATCGTAAAAGGAGCATTGGATAACAGAGTTCCTACTTCCAGCACTCCATTACCTATTATCTCAATATTAGAACCATACCCAAGCATACACCGGTGATATACAATTATTTTTGTACCTGGTTTCATCCATAGCCTTGTTTCTAACCTTGAGCGACGCACCCTTTTAACTCCTATTTCCATAGGTCCATGCAATTCTATAGAAGCCCCTTTCGCAAGTTGTAGTTCACTATAAGGTGCTATATACATGTAACCTTCGTCTTTAAAACTTGTTTTTATACCTTTTGTGAAAAAATTATACTTGAAGAACTTTAAAATAGCACCCGGTTTGCACCTTGATATTTCAACTTCGTGACGAACAATGCGTAAAAGTTTCCTAATTTCTGCCTTGAAATAATGAACGCCCTTAGGATTAAATCTCTTAACATATTCAGAAAGGGAAACATCGTATAAGTCATTAACGCTTATAATATTACCACACTTAATTGGCTTTTTATCTATTAATTTTTCATTGTATCCAGTATCCTTATAAACTACTAATCTCTTCAACGCCTTATTGTATAAAAGTTCCCCTTTATCAGAGTTAATAGAAACGCTCGAATAGCCCAGCCTATCTCCAATACTATTATTCTTATCATAAGATCCCAAAGAAATATCAGCATAGCGTTTCTGGAAGGAGGTTAATGGGCATTCTGCACACGTCCCCTTTAGCATACATCCTCTTGATATAATTTGATCTATGGGTTCTTCATAATGGGGATAGATTGTTCGTCCGTTGTTCAAAGAAATTCGTTTTGAGTAAATTGTAGTAAATTCTTTGTTGAAGAAATGGATATCGGTTATTTTAGAGTTATTGTCTTTCTCTATCTCTTCTATATATTTGTCAATAATAATATCTTCAAAAACACCAGTACAGAAAAAATCAATAGTAATGAGACGGTCGAAATCCTTTTCCAAGTATTCCCTTAGATCCTTGCATTGGCAAGGAGTTCCACTAAATAAAACGCTTTTTCCAGATTCCAGAATTGTCCTTATTTCTGGGAAAGTATCTTTATAAGTACTCTCAGTAATTTTACGACCGGTCATCAATGAAAGTTTTTCTGGATCATTTGTCAAAATATGACGTACATGAAAACTCTCATCATATACAGGCCCCGAAAAATAAAAGTTATCCCGAATAGCTGTTTCGACAAACGCAGCAAACGCCCCGCCTCCAGCTCCTTCCATTCTTCTTTCCGCTATCTTATGATGAACGATTTTTATGGACTTGGATTGGTATGGCATTATTTTGTTATTCTGCTTAATATCCATTTTATCCTTTTTATTATAACATTTTCTTCATTCGGATTATATTTCTTCATACAACTATCATACCCTATTTTATTCAAATCTGCTACAAACTGTTGGCGCAAACTTGAATCTGGAGGTAAAACTGATCGTATTTGGGTAGCGCTTCTTCTATTACTAAAAATAGCTATCTCCTTACTATATTCCTTATCACAAAAAGTATCAACTTTCAAATAATAATCCAACCCCTTTTTACTATTAATCGTAATTTTTGATACGCCTTTAGGACTATCAAAATCTGGATCTATGAATTCTACACCCCAATAATCTCCAATAGTTATATCAGACGGCTTAGGGAAAACTTTGAATCGACACTCGTAGCACGAAGGCCTCGATAATAGATTATTAGACCCAACAAAAAGCCATGTAAATGTATCATCGGCACCACATTTATGATAGATCTTTCCATTTTCAAACGTGGCTTTTACAGCAAAATGATGCCAACCCCCATATTCCTTATTCTTAGGATGATAGTCAACCAGTTTTGATTTAAACTTTCTTTCCAAACTTTCCTTATACATTGCAAAGGCAAGAGGAGAAGTAACGGAGTGGCATATAAGGTCAACTACTATAAGATTATCATAATCATTATGCAGGTATTGTCTTAGTGCTGCCATCTGACAAGGCAACCCCGTGGCCATAACCTTCTTACCTGAAACCAGAAGAGACCTGACTTGCTGGTATAGGCCACGGAAATCCCCCTGCACATATTTAGATCGCCTGATCTTTTCTAATTCTTTTATATCATTCGTAACAAAAGACACAACCCTAAATTGGTCGTCAAAAACCGCACCTGCTACATAGCCGCCAGCCTCTATGAAAGGTGCAGCCAACCCCCAAAATGCACCGCCAGAGGTACTCGTTAGTCGTAGTTGTTCGTCCTTTAAGAATGCCCCAAAAACCTTAGGTTCGAAATCTCTATTTCGTTGATTTAATCTTTCGCTATTGATTAAGGGACATACCTTATTACAAAGACCACAGTTTACACATTTTTCGGTGTCTACATGTGGATATGAAAAGCCTTCTATGTCTGGTTCCCACCTAATAGCATTGTGGGAGCAAGCATCAAAACAAGCTCCACAACCACAACATTCCTCTTTGCGCTTAATTTCAATCATGCCTAAGATAACTTCTTCAGGATGCAATCAACCATTTCACTTACATCAATCCAGGAACTTATCTCATACGCAGAGAACTTGATAGCAAAAACCGATTGAATTTTTTCTACTAATTGATAATGTGCAAGTGAATCCCACTCTTCAATATCCTCAGCTGTTGTTTCCTCTTCTAAAACGATATTGTCATTTGCCATTACTTCACGGAATATCCCGGTAAGTTTTTCAAATACTTCATTTCTTTCCATTGTACTATTCTTTTATATTAATATAACATTCTCTGTTCTGATATTCATCAGTATTCAGCACAAAACAAGCTGTTTCAGAACCTTCTATCTTAGTGAATCCCAGTCCTATATAGTGGTTCTCCACCATCTTGTTCTTAGGCGTAGGAAGGTACTCGCCAACAATCTTCTTGTACCCTGCGGCCTTGGCTTTCTCTACCATAGTATTGAGTGTAAAGTTCTCCATACCACGTTTAAGAACACGGCAGCTCATGAACCAAGTATCCACAAAGAGAGTATCCTTATCCAGCGGTTTCATAATAACAACAGCAATCAAACCATTGTCACCAAATTTGTCCTCCAGTGTAAAACTCAGGTCAATCACATTCGGGTCATTGGCTAGAACCTCAATATCCGCATCAGTATAGCGGACAGTGCGAAGATTAAACTGGTTACTACGCTGACTGAGTTGAGCAACACGTGGTGTATTGAACTTAGTGAAGCCACTTACCACAGAAACCATATTCAGCGATTTCAAGAAGTCAGCCTCGTTAGTGAAGGTCTTGCTCAAGGATACGCGTTGTGCCTCCACTTGATATTGTTTGGTACGGTCTTTGTCCAGAGTACTGTAAGAAGCGGTTTCGAAGAGGTTTAGTGAGTAAAGATACTCTAAATAATCTTCAGGATATTCAGGCAAATCTGGCACAGTAATACCCGGGATATTCTCACGCACCATATTGCGTTCAAACGGATTGTCATCCAGGAATACCATACTATCAAAGCCAATATTTAATATTCTCTGTATGGTACGGATGTTATCCACCTTTGTGTCCCAGTTGGCTTGGAACACGGCAATATCATCCAGTTTAAGCACCATATCGGGATGTTTCTCGAACGGTTCCTTTGCGGTCTCCTCATTATTCTTGGAAGCGATACAGATGATAATACCACGTTGTTTGAGTTTTTTCACCCACATCTGAAATTCGGTAAAAGCTTTGCCAACTCCAAGCCCATGACCTAATTGGATGCCTTCCAAGCCATCATCACCAATCACGCCACCCCATAAAGTGTTGTCAAGGTCGAGAATCAAGCATTTCTTGAACTGTCCTTTCACAGCACATACAATGTCTATTACACGGCTTGCAACATATGGTAATACATCCATACGGAGCACCATTTCCGTGTTAGCATAAGTATTTGGAGCAAACATCTTATCACGGCCAAATTTATTCTGAAGCTCTGCAAGATCGCAGATGAAAAGGTTCTGATGCTGCTGTGATAAACGCATTAACTCATAGTTTAGCATGCGCACTTGGTAAGTAAATGAGGTTTCAACCTTATTCGCATAACTACCAAAAACCGTATCACCTATTTCAGGATAATTAAAATAAATAATCTTCTTGCCGGCAAGAGATTGGTCAGAACATACTGTTGATATGAAGCCTAACCTATCATTAGCCAATGTCGCCTGCTTATCAGGGGAAAGGAGGGAATGATGCTCACCCAACTTATGAGTTGATTGGAAAATAACAATAAAGTCAGAGTCAAACTGATGCAAATCACTATCTGGTATTAAGAGTTGCTGTTCTACTTGGCTATAATCAGCCTCGAAAAGGCTTATATTGTATCCTCTTTCCGCACCCATACCGCGTATTGCGACTGCAAGCATTTGAGTGGCAGTATCGCCAACAAGTGCAACTTTAATAATTGGCAATGAATTATTATCTTCCTTTAATTTCTTTTTAAGATCAACTAGCGTCTTCATTATATTTTATTTCACGATTCGATTTATTATTTCTTGTGTCAGAAGTTTACTTCCTTTCTCATTCATAAAGAAGGTGTCTTGAAAATAATCTTTTTTCATCCATTCACTATCTCCCAAAAAAGAAATCACCTGCGCTCCAACCTCTTTTAATGGTTTAAATAATGTGAATTCTGAAAACTCACTTGGAATCTTTTCTGTAAGCTCTCTTGAAAACGGTGGTATAATTACCATATGTCTGTAGCCTCTTTCTTCCAGGAAAAGTAACATATCTCTAAAGACACACTTATTATATTCAATGGCTTCTCTTACTTTTTGGGGGATCCCATATTGAGTAAGTTCTTGCATCTTAAATTCATTCTTCCATGATGCGATACGTCTTTGAGCATGCGACTCCATGGCTTTATCCGTCAATTCCTTTGCTCTTATATTTCTATGTAGAAGTCTTTTCAGAACATCTTTAGGACTAATATCTAAGAACCATCTGTACCATGCTTCTGGCCCAATTCTAAAAGGATGCTTCACCCACTTATCATATAACTTCTCATCATAATTATCTATTAAAGCTCGGTGTAATATCGGATAATAACGAATGTTTTTATATGTTTCGCTACCGTTTTCATCTCTGTATTTATCCTTACAAAAGGTGAACGGGCATAAAACAAATAGAACCATACCACCTTCCCGCAGAAAGGAATGATAATTCATTAGCACTTTAAAATCATACGATATGGTTTCAGGCCCTACAGCTAGATTTGTTGCTTTTATATTATTTATACCCGCAAAATTAATATCATACAAAGCGGTAGAACTTCCAAGTGCAATAATATCAGTTCCTCTCTGAATATTTTGAAAAGACTTCAAATGAGGAAACTTTTCATTATACCACTTAGATGCGAGTAAATGGGCTTTAGGATAATTAATCACTCGCCCATAGAAATCACCAGCACTTTTTAACATTTTTGTGAATAAATTGTTCGTTTAATAACCTGGACAATACTTTGATTCCACTATTGACTGAAAATTCATATTGGCTCCTGAAATCAACTGCATATCTTCGTCACTTATAGAAAAATCGAAAATATTGTTGTTCATAGCAATTCTTTCAGGCCTATGTGTTTTGGGTATAGGTATAATCCCTTTCTGGTAAAACCAGCGTAATACAATTTGGCTTATATCTTTATTATACTTTTCTGATAAGTCGTAAATGTCCCTTCTTGACCTAAAACTGTTATTCCTTAGTGCATAGAGTGGACTATATGCCTCCAAACGAATATTCTTCTCTTTAAAAAACTTGTAATCCTCCTCGCGTGTATTAATTGGACTTATAAAGATTTGATTAATCATCGGTACGTATCTCGCTGTTCGCATAATACGTTCGACGTGCCTCTTTCGGCAATTGCTGACTCCAATGGCGCGAATTAATTTTTGCTCATACAAATCTTCTAAACTAGCCCAAATATCATTCAGTACTTCATAGTACGGCCAATGAATCATAACAAGATCCAAGTATTCTATTCCCAAAAGTTTTAAACTATTTTCAACTTGTTCGTATACTACCCTCTTCGTGTCGTTACATGGACATGTATTAGGATTATTATAAAAGTAGTACCCTATAGGACGTCCTATTTCATCTACCTTATCACCCACTTTTGATTCTATGAAAAACTGATCCCTCCTGAATCCTTCCTTAAACAATGTTTTTAAAGTGTTGCCCAAAGCACTCTCGTTTCCATAAGCACTCGCTGTATCTATCAAGCCGTTACCAGATTCAACTTGTGCTCTGACAACACTTGTTAATGTGTTACCATCAATATGAAAAGTCCCGAGCCCTAAAGAAGGTATTTCTACCCCATTAAGCAAATTATAATTCGATATCATATTTATAATTAAATATACTTTCTATGCTTGCACATCATTAACAACCTTCTTGTATATATTTACATAATCTTTAGCGATGTTTTTCCAAGAAAGGGCACTAACAGTCGAAGCAATCTCATTAGGTGTGAATTGTATCTCAGGTAAATCTTTGATTACATTATAAATACTCTCAGTTGTAGAATCCTTGATAAATAGTGCATTCTTTTCATTGAAAATATGTTCATTTACAACAGGCAAATTTTCAGGAAGGATAACTGGTATACCAGATGCAACACTTTCAACATACACCTTTCCAAAGCCTTCCTTGGAACTCGGAAGAATAAAATACTTAGCTTTCGCCAGTAGAGATGGTATTTCATTCTGTGGGCAATAATCCTTAATAACAACTAACAAGTCATTGCTTTTAGAATACTCCTTCACCTTGTCTATATACCCTTGATCGCCTCCTCCAATTATCAGATATTTAAGAGATATTCCGTCTTTTTTTAGTTTATTCATCGCCTCTAAAACACGCAATTGTCCTTTCCCTTCGGATATACTTGAAAAAGTAATTAAATCATATTCTTTATCAGGCATAGGTGATACCACATGGAAAACATCAGGATTATAACCATTTATTACACCGAACATATCACAGCCAAAGGATCCGTATTTGTCTTTCCATTCATTTAATATGGAATTGGTGACAAATGTTACGACATTAAAACGTATTTTAGTAATACTCTTTTCAATTTGTTTATGCTCTTCATAGCATTTAAGCGATTCATTAAACCCATTTATTCCATGAAGACGGAGCATCACGGGAAGATCTTTATGCCACAAGTAATCCTTAAAAAGTGCTGATATATTTCCATGCAGATGAAGAATATTAGGTTTCTCCCTCTCTATTGAATAATCTAGGAATACAAGTTTTAAAAATACTCTTGTAAAACTTAAATCCTCCAAATGCTTACCTTTGCTAATCTTATATGCACCCATTAAAAATATTGGCGCCCTATACACTCTCTTAAGAAGATGTTTTAGCAATATTCCTTTTGTCCATCCTAAAACTTTTGTATTCCCAAACACTTTTTCCGTCACGAAAACATCAGTTGCCGCTATAATAACCTCAATGTCTGCATTTAATGAATTAACGGAATCGTGCAAATCAAAGATACCTGTGGCTAGGCCTGATGTCTGTCTTCCACCTCTCCACTTAGGCAAATGTCCTAATGCTAAAACCTTTATCATAATTATCTATATTGAACTTACGGTCAACAATACTTTCAGGAGTTTCCAAATCAAATATGTTCTTCTACGCCACGAAAATGAACATTAAGTTCATGAAGGTGTTCAAGAAGGATTCCAAGAGGTGTACCCTCGGTCATCTTGGCAAAGGCGTTGACATCCTTAGGGAAGCACTTACCACCATAACCAAACTTGCCATCAGGTCCAGGGACGTAAGTATGGGTGTCGTTGATATAGCCAGAAAGAAGCATACCTGTATGCACCTTACGCCAGTCGCCACCCATCTGCTCACAATACTCACGGCAAGCATTGAAGTAGGTAACCTTATAAGCACCAAAGACATTGTGCATGTACTTGGTCAACTCCGCCTCCAGCGGTGTCATCACTGTAAACTTCTTACCCACGAAGATCTTAGTAAGCAGTTCGTGAGCGCCAGTAAACACCATGGTCTGCTTCTTGAAGTCCTCGATGTGGGTGCGTTCCGTCAGGAACTCAGGCATATAGTGTACCTTATGACCAGTTTCCCTTGATAGGCGATCACTTGTGCCTGGAAGAATGGTGGTACGAACAAACACAGGAACATCAGGAAGGTTAGTAATTAGCTCCTTCATGAGGGTCAAGTCCTGTGTACCATCGTCCTCTGTGGGCACATGGATCTGCAGGAATGCAATATCGATGTTACTCAGGTCATCATTGTACCCTTTGTAAGGATCGCTGATGAACAATTTACACTCAGGGTTGTTGTGTTCCAACCAGTCTTTGAGGGCTCCACCTACGAAGCCACATCCAATAATTCCAACGTTAATCATTATTATTTCTTATATTTCTTATAATTAAATCAAATTGTTAAGGCATATACGCAAGCTATCAACCCAGTATGGAATTGAAACATTTATTGTTGCTTTTATCTTTGTTTTGTCCAAAACTGAAAACGCAGGACGCTTCACTTTGCTAGGGTACTCATCTGAATGACAAGGTTGAATATCACATTTCTTGTTTCCAGTATATTCATCAATCATTTTAGTGAAGTCAAACCAAGAGCACACTCCCTCATTACTATAGTTATATATACCTTCAATAGGATTGTTCAATACGACCATAATTACATTTGCAAGGTCACCAGCATATGTGGGGGTGCCAACTTGATCAAAGACGACCTTTAGCTGCGGTTTGGTCGTTGTCAAATTGAGCATGGTTTTCACAAAGTTCTTACCAAACTCACTATAAAGCCATGCTGTACGTATAATAACATATTTACATCCGACCTTTTGAATAGCCTGTTCACCATGTAATTTAGTCTTTCCATAAACACCTGTTGGAGTACCTTGTTGCTCTTCCTTACATGGAGAGTTGTATGGTTCTTTGCCAAACACATAGTCCGTACTAACGTGAATCAAAAAGCCATCCACTTCTTTCATAGCTATTGCTAGATTCTCTGGTGCTTTGGCATTAAGAAGTTCTGCCAAGTCATAGTTATCTTCTGCTGCATCTACATTGGTATAGGCAGCACAGTTAACAATTGCCTTAACTTTCTCACGCTTGATAACTTCACGAATAGCATCCAGATTAGTAATGTCAAGATGTTCTGTATCTGTATTTATATCATCACCAGTCAACTTCTTCAGCATAGCAATGGATTCCTCAGAGGCATCAACCACATCCGTGAAGATATATTTATCTGCGCTATTCTTCGCAAGAATGCGAATTTCATTACCAAGTTGCCCGTTAGCTCCTGTTACAAGTATGTTCATCTCTATTAATGTCGTTATTAAACATGCTCCAGCGTTCCACTGTTGATGTCCTCCTTCATCTCATCTATCACTTTCAAGAGGTACTGCCCATACTGATTTTTCAGCATAGGCTTAGCAATCTCGCGCATACGCTCTTCAGTGATCCAACCATTGCGGTAAGCTATGCCTTCCAAGCAAGCGACCTTCAGGCCTTGGCGTTTTTCAATGACCTCAACGAAAGTAGATGCTTCTGCCAAGGAATCATGGGTGCCTGTATCCAACCAAGCGAAACCACGGCCAAAGACCTGGACCTTTAGTCCGCCATCCTTTAGGAACTCTTGATTCACTGTCGTTATCTCAAGTTCACCACGTGCACTTGGTTTGATGTGTTTGGCTATATTCACTACCTTATTGGGGTAGAAATACAAACCTACAACTGCGTAGTTACTCTTTGGTTCCTTGGGTTTCTCCTCAATACTGAGACAGTTGCCTTCGCGGTCGAACTCTGCAACGCCATAACGCTCAGGATCTGATACCCAATATCCAAAGACACTAGCTTTGCCATTCTCCTCTGCGTCGCGAACCGCTTGACGCAACAAGCCTGTAAATCCTGCACCATAGAAAATATTATCGCCAAGAACGAGACAAGCAGAATCATTACCAATGAATTTCTCACCAATGATGAATGCCTGAGCCAAGCCATCAGGAGATGGCTGCTCAGCGTACTCGAAGTGTACACCATAATCAGAGCCATCACCAAGGAGGCGCTTGAAGCCAGGCAAATCGTATGGTGTAGAAATAATCAGTATATCTCTGATACCTGCGAGCATCAGTGCAGAAATAGGATAATAAACCATTGGTTTATCATATATCGGCAGGAGTTGTTTACTTACTCCTTTTGTGATTGGATAGAGGCGTGTACCACTGCCTCCCGCTAATACAATACCCTTCATAAATTCACTTTGTTCATTTATGCACTATCGGCTGCACTCGGCATAGCTAAAGTAAACTTTGCTCCGCTCTTATTGGCACGATAGTTCATGCTCGGTTATTTATATAAATCTACTTTAATATCAAATGGACTATCAAAATCTTTGAGTAAGGCATGTTTTGTGTCTTTATCACTCAACAATGCTTTATCCATAGGGATGCGCCAGTCAATGCCAAGGCTATCGTCAATGATACTGATGCCGCCATCAGCTTCTGGATGATAGAACTCATCACACTTATACTGGAATACTGCAGTTTCACTCAATACAGCAAAGCCGTGAGCAAAGCCACGGGGTACGAAGAATTGGCGGTGGTTATCCTCAGTCAGTTCCACAGCAACATGCTGTCCGTATGTTGGGCTGCCTTTACGAATATCAACCGCAACATCAAGTACTGCACCCTTTACACAGCGTACCAATTTGCTCTGAGTGAAAGGAGGCCTTTGGAAGTGCAATCCTCGCATTACTCCGTAAGAGGACATACTCTCATTGTCTTGGACAAAGTTGATGGTATGTCCAAGTATAGGAGCCACTTTCTCATCGAACTCTCGCTGAGAAAATGACTCAAAAAAATAGCCACGTGCATCACCAAAAACCTTCGGTTCTATGATGAGTACCCCTTTAATATCTGTTTGTATTACGTTCATAACTTGAAATTTTCTTGTTTAAAACGGGCAGGCCCGCTGTTATTGAACCTTTAATTTATGAGAGACAGCGGGTTCCCCGCCCTTGTATAGTTTGCGGCATTTAAGTAACCACAGGCTGCACATAAAGCACTGTTGGCTATTCGCTACAATAGTATTACATCTTCTGATCCAAATTCTTTCCCTTCTCCTCATGCTCGAAGTTAGGAATAAATTCCTTAATGGCTTCAACCACCTGAGCTTTGGTGAAGTCCTCCTTCTGGAAGATGCCTTCCAACTTGTCGAAGAACCCGTTCACTTCAGCCATTTCATGGCGAGTGGTCTGGCAGACTACACCCAGGGCTGCAAAACGCTGCATATCTATCTTCTCACCAGGTACATAGAACTCCTCGTAGGCTTTCTCGCCCGTAGTATCTGAACCAAAATACACCGTAGGATACTTGTTATCATCCCAGCCCAATGCAGCGGCCTTGCGCTTAGCTTCATCATCGCTGCTGCAAGGGTCTTTCTCCAGACCATTGGCTGTAACAAACTTGTCACAGATTGAAGAGAACGTCAGCATCTGGTCTTCGCCCAGCTTCGGGAAGAACACTTCTCCCCCATTTCCAAGGATACAAGCCAGCATACAGATCTGACCTGACTCCTCAGGTGAAACAAAGTACCTCTTCACATCAGAAGGAGCAGCCAGCGGCTGCTTCTTTTGTAAACGGTGAATCCAACCGTCAGGCAACGAACCGTTGCTGAATGCCACATTCGCAAAACGAGCGGTAGTTACCTTGAAATACTTGTTATATGCCATCACCAAGTCCTCCATGATGCGCTTCGAGGCACCCATGATGTTCACAGGGTTTGCCGCCTTATCCGTGCTGACACAGAAGAAGTGCTTCGGTGGATATACCGTCAACAAGTCCATCAGCTTCTTCGCCTTGATGTCGTTGTTCTCTATCAGCGCCTGCACACTGTAGCGGTCCTTCTCCGAACGCACATGCTTGTGCGCACTGAAGTTCGCCACAATGTCAAAGCCCTTCTCCTCACGGAAGATGCGCTCAAAGATAGGGTCAGCAAAGTTCAGCGTGTAGCAGCGGAACTCATCGGGCACGTACAGGCCGTTCGTAGAGCGCACATCGCGCACCAGCTCCGCCAACCCGTTTTCATTCAAGTCAACCACCACTACCGATGCCGGTTCAAACCGCAGCACCGCCTTGATGAAGCTGGAACCAATAGAGCCAGCACCACCAATCACACATACTTTCTTACCCTTAATCTCCTGGGTGAGTTTCTCGGCATTTGCCTCGATGTCACCCTTAAACATGCTCTCCGGTCTGAATGTGACCGAATCGCTTATAAACTTGTCTAAATTGAACATATTCTATTATTATTCGTTATTCTATGAGGAATCTATTGTGTGGTATATTCATCCTTTCAATCACATATCTCATTTACCTATCATACCCCTTTAAATACATTCCAGATTTCATCTTCATCCAACGGCCTATACGCACCATCCTTGGCTTCCAGAAGTATTGTCCCTGATTCAAGGCACTTCAAACTATGCCATTGCCCTTTCTCGATATTGAGCACCGTACCTCCAGGCCTCATATCAACCGTTTCCGTTAGCCGTCCTTCCGAGTCATAGAAATACTCTTCGAAATGCCCACGGATGCAGATACACGTCTCAGAAGAACCCTTATGCCTGTGTATAGGCATCACCGTCCCTGGCTCCAGTGCATTCAGCATTCGTTGCGACTGGTCGTCAGCGGAATTCCGCATATCAAGATTACAACGCAACCTCGGGTTTTCTTTGGCCTTAGCCGTCAACTCATCCAGAATCTCCTTTGTTATAACCATTAGCTTTTAACTGTCTCTAAACTATCAGATCTCCTCTCCGGCATACATCATATTCTTCCCCAACACCGTACAGAGAATCATCTGTATATCCTTGATAAAGGAATAATGCCGATAATAGTAGCAGTTGAGCCGAACCTTATCTGGGTAGATCACGTTGTCGTTATACCACACCGCCACCTCCTGATCCGACATCTTCTCCAATTCCTCTTTGGTAACTCCATAAGCCATAAGCGGTAAACCGTAAGCCAAGTTCCTCGCATTCGCGAGATACTCGTCTTCGAGTCTGTACTTCAAAGTGGCAGGACCCGTAATCCCCGGTCTCAACTTCAGCACATCTCTATCATCCCCCACGAGTTTATCCGCATACCCAGGCACATCAGGACGAGGTCCTACAAAACTCATATTCCCAATGAGCACATCCCATAGCCCGGGCAGTTCATCCAGTTTCCAGTGCCTCAGTTTAGCCCCAAGAGGAGTGATACGGCTATCTCCAGCAACAGAAACCGTGCTGCCGTTATGCTTCACCGTCATCGTGCGGAACTTATGGCAGCTGAACAGCTTGCCTCCCTTGCCCACACGTTTCTGTACAAAGAACGCAGGTCCACCAGGCATCTTTATCTTCACCAGTATCGCCACAATCAGCAGCACTGGCCACAAAAAAAACAAGCCGATAAAAGCCCAAACTCTGTCAAATACGAATTTTAATGCAAACATATATTTCTCTTGGATAACACCTTGGCTAT
>JAEEGL015342059.1_pt1 | contig 24537 bp, 22 predicted proteins | sample 9134231 | NCBI WGS metagenome assembly JAEEGL01 (sample SAMN16246548, study PRJNA631951) | gut metagenome | biome: gut microbiome; feature: rumen; material: fiber-attached | host: Bos | place: Iran: Karaj | collected 2018-10
GAAAAAATATCTGCTCCTGCTCTCGGCATTTGCCATGACTGCTTTCTGCGGTTGCTCCAAATGGGCCGGCGACCCCATAACCGAGACTTTCAGTGTCGACGGTACATATACCGAACTGGTTGTCGAAGATGCCTTCGACGTTACTGTCAGCGACGAGGTGAGCATGGTGACCGTCACGGCCGGCGACAATATAATGCCTAAAGTGCGTGTGGAGAAAGACGGCAATACGCTGACTATCTATCTCAAGAGTTGGACGCCCGGTCGTGGCGACATGAAGGTGCTGCTGCCCTATAACCCCGACCTCAAGAGTGTCGAACTCTCTGGTGCTTCCGACTTCCGTTCCGACTTCATCCTTACCGGCCCCGAGATCGAGATCGAAGCCTCCGGCGCTTCCGAATTCTATGGCTTTGTCAATGCCGACGAACTGGAACTTGACCTTAGCGGCGCATCTGATGCCACCATCGAAGGCCAGGTCGCAAAGCTTGACATGCACATTTCTGGTTCCAGCGACCTAAAGCAGAAGATTGTAGACCGACACTATTCGCTCGTCTGCGACCAGTGCGAATGCTCAATCTCGGGCTCTAGCGACGCCTTTATCCATAGCGACGGTACCATCCGTGGCAGCGTATCGGGCAGCAGCCGCCTGCATTTCACCGGCACTGCCTTCACCGGCGACTGCAGCACCTCGGGCAGCTCGAGCATCAAGCACGATGTGTTCTAACCACCTGCTGCTCTAAATTCACAGTTTGCAGCTGCTTATAGTATCTGCGTCGTGTGTGCTTTGGTGTTCACTTTGCCGATGGCGTCAACAATAACACCTTTTTCGTCAATAACATAAGTTGTGCGCAAGGTACCCATGGTCACCTTACCGTAGTTCTTCTTCTCGCCCCACGCCTCGTAGGCCTTGAGGATGGTTGTGTCGGTGTCGGCGATGAGGTGGAACGGCAGCTGGTATTTCTCGATAAACTTCTGGTGGCTGGCGGCGCTGTCCTTGCTCACGCCCAGCACTTCGTAGCCCAGGGCGAGGAAGCGCTCGTAGTTGTCCCTCAGGTCGCAGGCCTCGGCGGTGCAGCCCGGCGTGCTGTCTTTGGGGTAGAAGTAGAGCACAAGCTTCTTGCCCTTGTAGTCGGCGAGGCTCACGCGCTCGCCCGTCTCTATAGTGCCCTCGAAATGCGGGGCTTTGGTTCCTATCTGTAACATATTCTTGAATGTGTTAATTTGTTAATGCGTTAATGTGTTAGTCTTTTATCAGCGCACAGTCTATATTGCCATAAACCATGTGGTTGCCGTCCTCGTGGCGTTTGATGTGAAAGTTTTCGAAGGCTATCAGTATCCGACCGTCGGCCGAGCGGTAGGTGCAGAGCTGTCTGCTGTTTCTGTCCAGTTTGTCACTGTCGAGGTTGCTTTCCAACGTGTAGCCAATCTTTGCCAGCTGCACGGCGAGCACCGAGTCGGCATCGAGGGCTGTGTTGCCGATGCTGATCTTTCCGTTGCCGAACCATAAGTTGGTGTACATCTTGCCGTATCCCTCAATGCCGGTGGTTTCAATGGCTCTGTCGGCACGGACATCGTAGGTGTTTATCTCCACCACATCGTTGTCGATATCCTCCTCGTCGAGGTTTACCCAATAGGCTTTGGCGTAGTCGGCTGTCCTCTTCGACAGGTGGTCAAGGTATTCCTCCTTGGTGATGCCGAAACGTTGCTGCACGGCGGCGGAGTCGGCGAGGTCGCTCTCGATATATTTTATGGCCTGATATGCGGCGCGATGCTCCCGGCGGTAAGCGGTGTCGGCCTCGTTGCGCGGAGCAAGTGCAAGCCTGCCGTCGTCGGTTAGGATATTCAGTTTCTCGGCATACTGGCGCACCACCTTGGTCTGCGAGCGCAGCGACACCTGACGTGCCGACAGCGGACCGCCCACGGCCAATATCAACACAACGGCGGCATAGCCGGCCAAGAACCAATAGCCTCCGCGGCTGGTCTTGAAGAGCGACAAAACGGCAAAGACCGACATCAGCACGCCGGTGGCTACCAGGATGCAGCGGTCGATGGTGAATCCGTACTGACCTATGCGATAGCATGTGGCCACCCAGAACAGTGCCACCAGCGGCAACGCTATCAGGCCAAACCAGCGGCAGTACCACCCCAGCGGCTGTTTCTGCAGCACCGGCCGCAGCCAGCGCACCGCCACAGCTACGCCGATGAACATCGACACCATCGTTGCCACCGACCCTTTGGGCAGGTCCCAGCGGACAACAATCAGCGCCAGATAGACATACAGCACCACGTTGTAAATCAGCAGTGCCGGTGTGAACACCCAGTTCACCAGCACCTCCTCGAGGCGGCTGGCCGTAGGCCGCTCGTCGCTGCTCTCCATGCCTATGAACAGCATCGGAGTGAGCAGCACGAAGCAGAAGATGGCAATATACTCCTCGACATTGCGCCAAAATACCGAGAAGAGTGTCTGTATGGAGGCATCGATAAGCAGCAGCAAGACGAATGTCAGCGCGCCGATGCCCATGGCAACCACTCCGGAGCGCACCATGCTGAAGAAGCGGCCGTTGAAGTCTTTATGTCCGCGCGTCAGCAGGTACACCGCCGGTAGCAGTGCCGTGAGTATCCCGTATTCTGTCATCGAGTGCCACTCCACAGGCAGCAGAACCGTCAGAGCATATAGCGGCAACACGGCCCAGTAGGCTATTGTAACCCAAATATTTTTGCGATAGAACGACAGGCACAGCGCAGCCACCGTGGCAAAAGAGGCATAGTAGGCAGGCAGCTGCCACCAAGTTGTTCCATGCACCATGGCCGACACCGTGGCATGCAGCAGCACAAGCAGTTCCACAGGGTGGCTCGTAAGCCCCTGCCACAGCCGTGTCGCCCAGGCGGCGGCACGCTCCGATAGTTTCCCTTTCTTCATCTTTTTCTATAATGCTTTTGAGATTGCAAAAGTACGATTTTTTTTGGTATCTCGGCAATTTTTCGTAATTTTGCATTTCAAAATCGACGACATTATGGATTGGCTGACTTCGGCTATAGAGACTGTCAACAGCTGGGTGTGGAGCCCGGCGCTGGTGGCGCTGTGCCTCATAGCGGGACTCTATTTCTCGTTCCGCACACGCTTCGTACAGGTGCGCCGCTTCGGCGAGATGTTCAAGCTTCTGTTCGGTAGCGCCGGCAAGGACAAGAAAAAGACCGGCATCTCCTCGTTCCAGGCGTTTGCCATGGCCCTCTCGGGCCGTGTGGGCACGGGCAATATCGTGGGCGTGGCTACCGCCATCGGATTCGGCGGTCCCGGAGCCATAGTGTGGATGTGGATAATCGCCTTCTTCGGCGCCGGCAGCGCCTTCGTCGAAGCTACGCTGGCACAGATCTACAAGGAAGACCACAACGGCCAGTTCCGCGGCGGTCCGGCATATTATATCGAAAAGGGACTCCGCAGTCCTTTCTTCGGCTGCCTCTTCGCCGTGCTGGCAGCGGTGGCCGCAGGCTTTCTGCTGCCGCCTATCCACAGCAACAGCATCTCCGTGAGCTTCGCCCGCACCTTCGGCATCCCTGCATGGGTGGTGGGCATCGGCGTGGCGCTGCTGATAGCGCTGGTCATCATCGGTGGCATCAAGCGCATCGCCAACGTGGCGCAAGTGGTGGCTCCCGTCATGGCAATGGTCTATATTATCCTCGCCATAGTGGTGCTTGTCGTCAACTGGCAGCTTGTGCCCGACGTGTTCATGCAGATGCTGCGTGGCGCCGTGGGCGTCAACGAGGTGGGCGGCGCCATACTTGGCAGCACCATAGCCTGGGGCGTGAAGCGCGGCATCTACAGCAACGAGGCCGGTCAGGGCACTGGCGCCATAGTGGCCGCCGCCGCCAAGGTTTCGCATCCCGTGAAACAAGGTCTCGTGCAGGCCTTCTCGGTTTATATCGACACCCTCCTCGTCTGCACCGCCACCGCCATGATGATCCTGGCCTGCAAGACCTACAACATCATCGACACCGTGCAGCAGACCGTTGCCGGTCCGGTGGTCACCTATCTGCATCACAATCCTTTGGCGCCTGAAGGCGAGCCGAGTGTCTTCTACACCACCAATGCCCTTGGCACCGTCGTCGGCCCTCGCACCGGCGACCTCATCATCTCCGTGGCGCTCTTCTTCTTCGCCTTCACCACCATCATGGCCTACTACTACTATGCCGAGACCAACCTGGTCTACCTCTTCAACCGCTGGCGCCGCCGCGTCTACAAGAAGCACCCCGAGCGCCTCGACGAGCTGGAGCGTGCCGACCTCCGTTTTGGCGATGACCGTGGCGAGAAGGCTACCATCTGGGTGCTGCGCATCCTCACTATCTCGGCTGTGCTCATGGGCTCGATGCTCGGCAGCGGCATAGTGTGGACCATCGGCGACATAGGCGTCGGCGCTATGGCGTGGATAAACGTCGTGGCCATACTGCTCCTCTCGCCCAAGGCCCTGCGCAGCCTGAAGGACTACGAGCGGCAGAAGAAAGCCGGCCTTGAGCCGCAGTTCGATCCCGAAACCCTGGGAATCAAAGATTCTGAATACTGGACTAAAACCGGCGAACAATGATTGGCGAGGAGACACGCGAGCTATTAAAGTGCTTGGCCGACCGCTACGAGACGGCGGAGTTCATCGTCGGCGACCCGTCGTGGTGGATGCATCAGGTGAGCGGCAGCCGCAACCAGGAGGCGACTGCCTTCGTGGCATCTGGTCTGAGCTACGGCAGCCGCAGCCAGTTCATGCCCAAGATAGGACAGCTGCTCGAATGGGCCGACGGCGACATGGACCGCTGGCTGCGCGAGGGCGGCTACCGCCGCCACTTCGCCGAGGGCGGCAAGGATTGCTTCTACCGCCTCTACAACGAAGGCACCATGCGCGCCTTCCTCGACGCCTACCGCGCCATGCTCGTGGAATATGGCAGCATGGGCGAATACCTTTCTTCTTTCAATTCCTCATTCCACACTCCTCATTCCTCATTCAACGACGTGGAGGTTATCTGCCGTTGGTTCGCCGAGCACGGCTCGTCGGCGGTGGTGCCCAAGGACGCCACGTCGGCCTGCAAGCGCGTGTGCATGTTCCTGCGGTGGATGGTGCGCGACGGCTCGCCCGTCGACCTCGGCCTCTGGAAAGACCTGATAGACAAGCGCACCCTCATCATGCCGATGGACACACATGTGGTGAGCGAGGCGATGAAACTAAAACTGCTGAACAGTCGCTGCGCCTCGATGAGTGCCGCCCGTAGGCTCACCGACGCCATGCTGGAGGTGTTCCCCGACGACCCGTTGAAAGGCGACTTCGCCCTCTTCGGCTACGGAGTGAGTAATGGTTAATGGTTATAGGTTATTGGTTATTGGTTATAGATTAAAGGTTAAAGATGACCACTCAGGGATATTTCTCACATCTGCGTCAGTTGGTAGCATTGGAGCTCGAGGAGGAGCGCCGCGCCTATCAGCGCAGCTTGGAGGAGAAGCAGGCGTCGTTCGACGGCAGCATACGCGAGGCGGCCTGCCGCTACCCTGTAAGGTTGGGAAATACAGCATACAACGCCTTGGGACAGCTCACCCTCGAGTTGCGCTACGAGGTTGGAGCAGACGAGGTGGAGCTCGACTTCGAGCCCGGCAAGCCCGTGACCATGTTCTACATGGCCGACAGCGGTGCCAAGGAGCTTCAGCACCAGTGCTATGTGGAGTGGGTGGGCGACGGCGTGATGACCGTGAATCTGCCGTCGAAGGCCGCCGAGCAGAGCATGCGCGACACCGCGGTGCGCCATCTGCTTGGCGTGCAGCTGGGCATCGACAATACCAGCTACCGAGTGATGACCGAGGCCCTCAACGAGGCCGAGCACCGCGACGACGAGCGCTTCGTGCGCCTGCGCGAGGTGCTGCTGGGCCAGCGGTCGCCGTCGTTCCGCACGCTGCCGCAGCTGTCGTTCCCATGGCTCAACCGCAGTCAGCAAGATGCCATACAGCACGCCATAGAATGCCAGGAGGTAAGTATCATTCACGGTCCTCCGGGAACGGGCAAGACCACCACGCTGGTGGAGACTATCATAGAGACCCTGCAACGCGAGACGCAGGTGCTCGTCTGTGCGCCGAGCAATGCCGCCGTCGACTGGATAAGTGAGCAGCTGATGCGGCGCGGCATACATGTGCTGCGCGTGGGCAACCCGCTGAGGATGAGCGACGAGATGCTCGACTGCAGCTACGAACGCCGCTATGCCGCGCACCCCGATTACCACGAGTTGTGGAGCATACGCAAGATGCTGCGCGGAGAAAACAAGGTGGATGGTGCCGAACGGAGGCACAAACTGCAGCAGCGCGAGACTGAGCTGGAGATAAAGATCAACGCCGACCTCTTCGAGCAGGCGCGTGTGGTGAGCTGTACGCTCATAGGCAGTGCCTACCACATCATGGAGCGGCGGCGCTTCAGCACCCTCTTCATCGACGAGGCGGCGCAAGCGCTTGAACCTGCCTGCTGGGCTGCCATACTGAGGGCCGACCGTGTGGTGATGGGCGGCGACCACCAGCAGCTGCCGCCGACGGTGAAGAGCATGGCTGCCGCCAAGGGCGGACTGGCCGACACCATGATGCAGAAGGTGGTGGCGCTGTGGCCGCGGACCGTGAGTCTGCTGACGGTACAGTACCGCATGAACGAGGAGATTATGGCTTTCCCGTCGCGCTGGTTCTACCACGGACGGCTACAGGCTTCGCCTGATGCGGCGCAAAGGCTGGTGTCGCCATTGGATACACCTCTGATGTGGCTGGACACATCACAAATTTCGAATTCTGAATTTCGAATTTCGAATGGTAGCATCTCTAATGCCGACGAGGCACGCCTCGTCATACACACCCTGCGCGACTACATAGAGATGGTGTCGCCGCAGAAGATAGAGAGCGAGCGTGTGGACTTCGGCGTCATCACCCCCTACCGCGGACAGGCACGCCTGATACGGCGGCTGCTGAAGATGCAGCACTACTTCCGTAAGTTGAAACGGCATATCACCGTGGGCACCGTCGACGGCTTCCAGGGTCAGGAGCGCGACGTGATAGTGATAAGCCTTGTTCGCGACAACGTTGACGGCAGCATAGGCTTCCTGCACGACCTGCGGCGCATGAATGTGGCCATGACGCGTGCCCGTATGAAGCTCATCATTGTCGGCAACGCCGAAACTCTTGGCCACCACCGTTTCTATAATGCCCTGATAGAGCATGTTAAAGCACACGGCGAATTCGTTAGCGTGCAGCCAGCAGAATCATAGTTCCATCACCGCCCCAGGTAGCGATGCCACCCACGAGGTGACAGCCTCGGTGGCGCGCAGCAGTATCTCCACGGGCCATGCTGTGGGGCTGCATGGTATTGCCATGTACAGCAGCGAGAAGGCGAGGATGAATGCTGACAGCGGCACTATCAGCACGTTGGCAATGAGGAAATAGGGCTGGAAGCGGTGAAAGGTAGTCAGCGTCACCGGCAGGGTGGCCGTGGTGGCTACGATGCTCACCATTGCGGCCTGGTACAGTTTGTTGCGGAAGGCTACTATTACAGGTTTGGCAACAATTATCCCTGCCACGGCACTGAACGACAACTGCCAGCCGGTGTCGAACAGCAGCATCGGGTCAACGACAAGCATGATGATGGCCGCCGCTGCCAAGAGGTTGAGTTTGGGAGTGCGTCGACCAAGGATGTCGCTGACAATGAAAAGACTGAACATCAATGCGGCACGTACAGTGGAGGGCGCCAGTCCGGTTATTACGACGAAAAGCCACACCGCTGTCAGCTGCACGCAGCCACGGATGATGCGTCCGCGCCGTTCGCGGCCAACCCAGAAGAGCGCCAGTCCTACCATTGCTGCCACCAGTCCGACATGCAGACCGCTGACAGCCAGCAGATGGGCGATGCCGGCGTCGCGGTAGGAGGCTTGTGTCTCCGGGTCTATGTCGGCGCGCCAGCCAAGGGTCAGTGCTTCAGCCACTCCGGCATAGCGGCGGTCGAGTGGACCGCCTTGCATGCGGTGCAGCAGGTGCATGCGCAGTCGCTCGCTGCGGGCACGAAGACTGGTGCTGTCGCGGTCGGTAATGATATAGTGGTCTGAGGTGATGTATATTGACGCCTTAAGCGTGTCGGGATAGCCATGCAGTAGCAGTTTGTCGCCGTAGTGTAGCGTGGCGGCGGTGGAGTCTGGCCGCAGATAGAGGCGTATATCGCCATTGCATGGTGTGCCGTCGACCGCCAGCACCTCGGCTGTCGCCTTGTAACTTTTGGCACGCGGGACAGGAGTCTCGGTTAGTTGTACTTCAAGGAATGTCTTCTCGGGGCAGCGATACGTCCAATTGCCACTCTCGCTCAGTGAGCCGAGCACCCCACCGAGTAGACAGCAGAAGATAATCAATGGCATTGTTATACTGCTGTAAATCAGTGTTTTCGGGGGGGGGGCAACATTTTATCAACAATATGCCAACAACGATGGCGCAGGCCGCCAAGGCCCACAGCCAAAGTTGCGTAGAAAAAAATGCGAAGTGGTGGGCCAGCAGTATTCCGGCAATGATTGCCAGTGCTATCGGCACAAGAGGGTACTTACGCATCAGTTTATTATAAGTTCGGCGAGACGCACCTTGGGAACATAATGGATGCCGTCGCGGCGGTAGTAGGCGCGAGGTGCATCGGCATCGGTGGGTACCAGTTCAATGTGTTCTGCACTTTTGCCCACGGCGAGTACCATCAACGGTTCGTAAGGCAGGTCGAACTCGTCGCGCAGTTTCTCGCGGTTGAAGGCTCCTATCATCAGGCAGTTGAGCCCCATCTCCACGGTCTTGAGGGCCATGCTCTGCAGGGCTATGCCGAGGTCGATATCCACCAGCTTTGATTCCGCTGTCACTGAGCAACAGATGATGAATGCCTCGGGCTCGGTGCCGGGGAAGGGGAGGTGCAGTTCAGGCAGGGCGGCGCCCATCTTGACGAGGGGCAGCACACGGTCGGCGCCGGTATCTTTGGTGACAAGGAAGTAACGCAGTGTCTGCTGGTTGCAGCCCGACGGGATGCGAGTGCATACGCCTACGATGCGTTCCAGCTCGGCGCGGCTCACCACATAGTTCTTGTTGTAGCCGCGGGTGCTGCGGTTTTTTGTAAGCAGTTCGTCGACGGTGTGACCTATGCGTTTGATTTTGGGTCTGTTGCTGCCGAGCGTTTCCTCATAGCGTTTCTCCAGATAGTTGTCTGCCATTTATTATGATGTGTTGTTTGTTTATCGGTTTTTTTATGTCGACAATAGTGGGAATGGTATAGATTTAGGTGTATAGAAGTTTGGTTTCCTGTTTGTAGTGGTCGTATTCCAGTCAAAGATTAGCCTTCGACTTGTATCTCATGTCAATTTTTCGATTTTTGTCTTGTTTTTATACCATTCTTGCACCTTTTCGTGACTTTTGACGATGTTGATGGAATGATTATTGTGTACAATCTGCACAGTGATGAAGTTTGTATAGAATATGGTGATAATCAGTGTTGTTGTGAGTTTGATGCGCTTTGTTTCGGCGCTGTTTAGGAATGCAAAGATACAAAAAATATGAAAAAATATTTTGTCGGTTTAAAAAAAGTGTGTACTTTTGCACCCGCAAATCGCAAGAAAATGATCTGCTAGCTCAGTTGGTTTAGAGCGCTTGCTTGACAGGCAAGAGGTCACAAGTTCAAATCTTGTGCAGATCACTGAAAGAGGCAACTTAATGTTGCCTCTTTTTATTTTTTATTCATAAGCCTGCCGTCTTCCTGTTGCCCCTGAGGTTCTTCTGCCGACCGCAACTCGCTGCGTTTTATGTGCACTAAGAACGAAGTGTTCATTACCTCTATATTGATGGCAAAGTTGCCATCCTTGTCGCCTTTCACCAGTACTCCTTCAAGTCCTGCAAACTCACCACTAAGAATTTTTGCGCGGGCTCCTTTTACGAGTCTGGCAGTTTCCCTTATTTGAAAGTTGCGCTGTGTGGCCTCAAAGCGGCGGATGGCATCGATCTCGTTGTCGCGCATGGTGATGATTTCGTGACGGTTGGTGACGATGAGAATCACTCCTTTGGTAGAGCGAGTGGCGAGAATCTGCTTTTTGTCGATATGTGCGAAGATATAGCAAGGAAACATAGGCTTCTCCTGCATCTCTGTTTTGCAGCGCTTGTCACGCACAGACAGCATGGGCAGGTAATAGTCGATGGGTTTTTGCCCATGAGGGTCGTCGTCAACCTCGAAGCGTTTTGCAACATAGGTCTCTCTTCCAGGTTGGGTCATTACCGCCACCCATTGTTTCTCATCTCCTAACATATCGGTTTGTGCATTATTGGTTGAAAAACGTATTGCGAGGTTGTTTATTGTGGTGCGGATTATCTTTTTTATTCCACACCGGGTGCGAAATCGATGTATGGCAAGAGGCGCTCGAGTGTACTGTCGGCCATCGAGGGAATCGCGCGCAAGTCGTCGGCAGAGAGAAAGCGTACACCGCTATTGCGCAACTTTACAATATCGCGTGCCTGATAATATTCTATGTATGGATGTTTGATGAGCTGCTTCAACTCAATTGTGTTTATCGGCAATCGATGTATCGCAGTGGTGTCGAGAATCAGGTGAGGTGCGATGTGTGCCATCAGTTCCGGCGTGAAACCGTAGACTTCGAGTAGTTGCTCGATGGAGTGGAACCCACCCAACCGTTCGCGATAACGCACAATACGTCGTGCATAAGCGGGCCCGATTCCGTGGAGCAGTTGCAATGTCAATGTGTCGGCGCTATTAAGCTCTACCGTTAGCGGCTTCCGTTGTGGGGTTGGGGCGATGTTGCTGTAGTAGGTACTGTCGAGTTGTGGCTGTACAGTCTGAGAGGCATTCCTCTGTGGCGAACGGGTTGGTGCAGAGTTTCTTGCATGATTGTTCCTGCGTGAACGGTATACCGAATCCTCTTTTTGCGTCAAAAAAGTCATTTCTGCACTGTCGGATAGCTCGGTTCGAATCTGTGGGAGACCACTGCGGCGATAAAAAAACAATGTTGCAATGATTATTAGCAATACTATTGATAACCAGATAATACCAATAGTTTGTGAGTGTGTGAGTCCCTGTTTTTTATTCTTCATTTTGAAGAAAAATTTTGCCGTGTCAAAAAATGTTTGTACTTTTGCACCCGCTTTCGACAGAAAACGCATGGTCTGTTAGCTCAGTTGGTTTAGAGCGCTTCCTTCACACGGAAGAGGTCGAGAGTTCGAATCTCCCACAGACCACACGCAAGTCTCCCGTAACGGAGACTTTTTTCTTTTTTGTCGGCAGGCCATTCATTTTTTTTAGTTTTATGTAAACCTGATACAAAGGATTGATATCTGTTATCAGAAACTCATTGCATTGAAGGCATTCTTTGTGTGGCGGATTTCGACGTTTTCACCACTGCCGATGATGGCGACAATGTCGAAACGCACAGGTTCAGACCGGCGGTAACGGCGGACGTAATTGTCGGCTACACGTATGATATTCTGGCGTTTCTGGTGGTCGACGGCTTGTTCGGCGGTGATGTATTCCTCGCCCGATCGGGTCTTCACTTCGATGACGGCTATCTCGCCGTGGTCCAATACTATGATATCTGTTTCTTTGTGCCCTTTGCGATAGTTTCTGCTCAAGATGACATACCCTTGGTCTTCTAAATAGCGCGTGGCTATCTGTTCGCCGGTCGAACCATATTCTTTTGCCTCCTGACGATTCTCCACCGACCGATTCTTCGGTGCTGTAAAATGGAACCTTACGTTTGCCATTTAAAATTGGATGGTCCTCTTCCGTGTCAATTTGATTTGGACAGGCATTCGTCAAGGGCGGCCGTGATGGCGGCTTTGTCCATGTGCTGACCGATGAAGACAAGCTTCTGCATGCGGTCGCCGTAGGTGTCGTCCCAGTCGCGCTGCAGGTCTGGGTTGTTGCGCATGAAGTCCAGCAGCTCGTTGTCAGGCATGGTGGCGTACCACTGGCCGGCATCGCGCAGAGAGACTTGCTTGCCAGCCTGCTCGAAGATATAGCAGGTGTCAGGCTCGGAGAGGAACCAACAGATGCCCTTGGCTCTGATGACGCTGTTGGGCCAATGGCGGGCTACGAACTCGTCGAAATGGCCGATGTTCATCGGCTCGCGGCGGTAGTAGACAAAGGTGCCGATGCCGTATTCCTCGGCCTCGCCCTCATCGTCATGATGATGGTGGTGCTCGTGCTCGTGGTCGTGATGGTGGTGGTGATGGTGATGTTCCTCCTCCAATTCCTCATCATCATGATGGTGATGCTCTTCTTCCAATTCCTCATCATCATGATGGTGATGCTCTTCTTCCAATTCCTCATCATCATGATGGTGATGCTCTTCTTCCAATTCCTCATCATCGTGGTGTCCTTCTATCTGGTCGATCCATGCTGCTGATGTGGCCACCTTGTCAAAGTCGAACATGCCGGTGTAGAGTATCTTGCAGAAGTCGATGTCGCAGTAGTCGCAGTCGATGATTTCGGCCTTGGGCTGTATGGCGCGGATAATCTCGCGTATGCGTCCCAGCTCGTCGGGCGTGACCATGGAGGCCTTGTTCAGCAGGATGATGTTGCAGAACTCTATCTGCTGTATGACGAGGTTCTCGATGTCGTCTTCAGCCAGGCCAGGCTTGAGGAGGTTCTTGCCGCTGCCGAATTCATCCTTCATGCGCAGGGCATCGACCACGGTGACGATGCTGTCGACCACGGGGATGCCGTCCTTGACGTATTCGGGGCCCATGGTGGGGATGGAACAGATGGTCTGCGCGATGGGTTCGGGCTCGCAGATGCCGCTGGCCTCGATGACGATATAGTCGAAGCGGTGCTGACTGGTGATGTCGCGCAGCTGCTCCACGAGGTCCATCTTCAGCGTGCAGCAGATGCATCCGTTCTGCAGAGCCACGAGGCTCTCCTCCTTCTGTCCCACGATGCCGCCCTTCTCAATGAGGTCGGCGTCGATGTTCACCTCGCCGATGTCGTTGACGATGACGGCAAAACGTATGCCGCGCTTGTTGTTCAGTATGCGGTTGAGGAGTGTTGTCTTTCCGCTGCCAAGATAACCCGTCAGCAGCAACACGGGAGTGGATTGGATATTCATATTTTGATGTTGTCTATTTGGGTTTATTGTTTAGTCGTTCAATGCCAAGCCTCCCAGCGAGGTCTCCTTGTATAGGCTGGGCAGGTCTTTCCCGGTGAGTTTCATGGTCTTTACAACCTTGTCGAAGGATATGATGTGCCGTCCGTCGCTCATCATGGCGTAGATGTTGATGTCCAGTGCACGGAGGGCGGCCATGGCGTTGCGCTCGATGCATGGTATCTGTACCAGTCCGCACAACGGGTCACAGGTGAGGCCGAGGTTGTGCTCCATGGCCATCTCAGCGGCATATTCTATTTGCTTGGGGCTTCCGCCGAAAAGCTGGTTGCTGGCAACGGCGGCCATCACACAGGCGCTGCCTACCTCGGCCTGACAGCCGGCTTCAGCCCCGCTGATGGTGGCGTTGGTCTTGATGACATTGGCGAAGAGGCCTGCTGTAGCCATGGCACGGAGTATCTCGCGGTCGCTGAAGTCGTGGTTTTTCTTTAGATGGTAGAGTACTGCCGGCAGCACGCCGCTCGAGCCACAGGTGGGTGCTGTGACTATGCGGGCACCACAAGCGTTCTGCTCGCTGGTAGCCAGGGCGTAGGCGATAACCAGCGCACGGCTCTGGAGCGAGGGCTTGAAGGCGCTGGCGCGAATGAAGTACTGGTGTGCCTTGCTGCGCAGGTGCAGGCCGCCGGCAATGACGCGGTCGTCCAACAGACCGTCCTCAATGGTTTGCTGCATCTGCTTCCACATGTCTTCCAGGTAGAACCAAAGGCTGCCATCCTCGCATTGCTCCACATATTCCCAGAACGAGAGCCCTTCGCGGTCGATATATTCCATGATTTCTTTCATGGTTGTATGGGGATAGACGTCACCTTCAGGAGTGATCCCCATAGGCACATCGCCCTCTTCTGTGGCAAGGTATCCGCCACCGATACTGTATACTAACCATGTGTCGACCACATTCCCATCAGCATCCATGGCTTCGAAGTACATGCCATTGGGATGGAACGGCTTCACCTCGTCGGCACGCCATATTATCTCCACCTCCTTGGGTGCCAGCCCACGGGTGATGGCCATATCGGTATGGTGCCCCTTGCCTGTGGCGGCAAGTGAACCGTAGAGCGTCACACGGTAGTGGACGGCCTGTTTGTTGCGTGCAGCGAACATCTCGGCGGCGCGGTTGGGCCCCATAGTGTGGCTGCTGCTGGGTCCATATCCGATTTTGTAGATTTTTTTAATCGTTTCCATAACTATATTTCTAACGCGCTTCTTTACATTTTATTGTGGCTATGTTTTAGTTGTTTCTCTCCGTAGATTCAACTATCAAGTGCATTACAGCTACGTTTTCCACCCGTCAGTATCTGTATTGGGTCCATCTGTTGTTCGGTTGTTGTCCGCTTGTTGTCCGCTTTTAAAGCGGACAACAAGCGGACAACAACCGAACAACAGGCGGACAACAGTCGGTGCAGACACCTCGCCACGGCACCCACATGGTGCCCTGCCGACCGAGCACTTACTGTTATGGACTTATTTCCAGATGGATAATATAGCACAAAAGCAGCCGCTTTAATTGAGGGTACCAAGCTTTTGGTGCGTTCTTTCCTCCACTAAGTGTTGCACCTGTAACTGGGATTCAGGCTGCAACAGAAACAGCTGTTTTACCGGCATGGCAAAATATTTTTTGTCGTATGGGGAAAATATCGTATCTTTGCATTTTAAAAAATAACATCATTAAAACAGATAGAATTATGAAAGACTTGGTGCCTGTAAACGGACAGTTCGCAATGCCCACGCTTGGCTATGACAGCCTGGGCAATGTCATCAGCGAGGAGACGCTTGTTTTCCATCATGGCAAGCATTTGAAGGCTTACGTCGACAACCTCAACAAAGCGCTGCCCGGCAGCGGCTTGGAGGGGCTTTCTCTCGTCGAGGTGGTGAAAAAGGCCGAAGGCGGTATGTTCAACAACGCCGGACAGGTGCTTAACCACGCCATGTATTTCGAGCAGTTCAGCAACTCGCCCAAGGCCATGAGCAAGAATTTTGCAGCACTCTTGGAGCGTGACTTCGGAAGCGTGGAGGCCTTCAAGAAGGAGTTCGAGCAGAAAGGCGTCACCCTCTTCGGCAGTGGCTGGGTGTGGCTCTCGATGGACAAGGACGGCAAGCTGGTCATCACGCAGCAGAAGAACGCCGAAAATCCAGTCACCAAGGGCCTCAAGCCGTTGCTGACCTTCGACGTGTGGGAACATGCCTACTACCTCGACTACCAGAACCGTCGTGCCGACCACCTTGCCGCCCTGTGGCAGATTGTCGACTGGGCCGTCATCGAGAATCGATTATAACATTGCGCGGTTGCGTTAATGTGTGAGTTATTACTGCCCGAACCACTGACACATTAACGCACTGACACATTAACGCATTGTTGTTATGTTGGTCAAGACATTTGGAAGTGCCATTGTCGGCGTGAACGCACTGATGGTCACCGTCGAGGTGAATGTCGGCGATGGTGTGGGTTTCTTTATGGTTGGGTTGCCCGACAATGCCGTGAAGGAGAGTGCGCAGCGTATCTCGTCGGCCTTTGAAGAGAGCGGATTCCGCATCCCCGGCAAGCGTGTCGTCGTCAACCTCGCCCCAGCAGATTTGAAGAAAGAAGGCACAGCCTACGACCTCACTATTGCTATCGGCGTCCTTGGCGCTGTCGGCATGGTGAAGGCCGACGACATGGACAAATATGTCATTATGGGAGAACTGGGATTGGACGGCACGCTGCGTCCCATCAAAGGTGTGCTACCCATAGCCATAGAAGTCCGCAAACAGCACTATAAGGGACTTATTGTCCCGGCCGACAATGCGCGTGAGGCCGCCATTGTCAACAACCTGGAGGTCTACGGCGCCACAACGCTTAAAGAGGTTGCCGATTTCCTCAATGGCGAGGGCACCATCGAACAGACAGTCATCGACACCCGCGCCGAATTCGCCCGTTCGCTGAACAGCTATGAATACGACTTCGCCGACGTCAAAGGGCAGGAGAGTGTGAAGCGTTGCCTGGAGATTGCCGCTGCCGGCGGTCACAACGCCATCATGATAGGTCCTCCGGGCAGCGGCAAGACCATGCTTGCCAAGCGCATGCCCGGCATACTGCCGCCGCTGACGTTGAGCGAGAGTCTTGAGACCACACAGATACACTCCGTGGCTGGTCTGATGCGCAAGGAAGATTCGCTGATAGCAGTGCGTCCTTTCCGTGCACCACACCATACGGTATCGGATGTTGCCTTGGTCGGTGGAGGAACAAACCCCAAGCCTGGCGAGATATCGTTGGCGCATAACGGTGTGCTTTTCCTCGATGAGGTTGCATAACCGTAGTTTATAATTTTTACTACTATTATTTTTTTATGTATCTTTGCATTATCAAAATGCAGGGATATTATGGCGCAATCTTCTAAAAAACAGAAAGTAGCATACGCTCTTGTTCGTGTGTCTACATCAGCACAATCTACCGACAGCCAGGCCAACGACATTGTTAAGGTCGCTAGCAGTATGGGTTATAATATTGAACCAGAAAATATTTTTGAAGAAGTAAGGTCTGGCTTGGATGAGGATTATAACGATGACCGAGAATCAATCAAAAGATTGAAAAACGCTATACTGGCCAAAAAACCTGATGCGATTTTTTGCTGGGAATTGAGTAGACTGACCAGAACACCCGACAAAGTTGAGAAATATATCTATGAATTGTCTTTGCAGCCTCAGATACCACTTTACATTTACAAGTTCGGTAAGGAAGGTATCTGGACAATAGAAAACGGAAAAATACTGGTCGAAAACACAAAAGCAATCAGAGCTTGTGCGGATGCGGTTTACGATGAACTAATGGCCATAAAGGAACGTACAATGAGAGGCCGAGACGATAGGGCTAGGGAAGGAAAATATGTAGGCCACGTTGCTGATGGATATATTGTAAACCGCGATGGCACGTTTTCTATCGATGAGGTCAGAAAACCAGATATTGTAAAGATATTTGATTTATATGCAAATTGCAAATATAGTACAGATGAAATCTCTGCAATCCTGAACGCAGAGAAGGTTAAAACTGCCACCCATTACAGAGCAACTTCTGACCTTTTCCCCAATTATAAGCCTCAAATTGTCATTAAACGAAAAACAGGTGATAAAGACGTTGATAGAACAAAAATGTTATGGTCTGGTGAACTGGTTTCACAAGTGCTGAACAATACTTGGTATAGAGGAGTTAGATACTACCACAAGGAACCTTATCCAGTACGTGCAATCATAACAGACCAAGAACTTTTAAGGAAAGTTGATGAAAAATTAAAAGATAGTAGAGTGTCTTTTCACATAACTAGTGCAAAAAAACCACACCTTTTATCTGGATTGATTTTTTGTGGTAAGTGCGATAGGCCAATGTATGCACACCAGACGGGATTATATAACCACTATTATTGTTCCTCTGTCGAGAGCGGAACGAAATGCGGTTGCAGGGGTATCAAGAAAGAAAATATCGAATCCATAATCATTGAAAGGGTAAGGTTCTGGGCAATGATAGATATTTTTAGAAGTAAACAAGAAAGTGCGTTTGTGAGCCTCTTCCGTACAGATGAAAAAATCAATGAATACCAAGATTCCATAAGGACTTGCGAAGCCTTGATGAAACAAGCTCAATTCACAATAGAAGATTGCAAGTCAGTCATTAAAAGATACGTGGATGCGTTAGGAACAACAGACAACAGAGAATTGATATCACTATACCAACAGAAGATAGACCTGGCATATTCTACAATAAGGAAAGAGGAAGAAGTATTTGTTACTCAATCAGGGAAAAAGTCTCACTACGAAAAACAAATTGAGAGAGCGAAGGGTATAGGTTCATCACTAAATCGTATCCAGACAGCAACTAGTGCCGACGATTATCTGAAAGTCATTGGTTCTGTCGTTAATAGAATAGTAATATATAACGCTGATGCCATTGCTTCCATAATCAGAATTCAATATGTCAATGGATTAAGTGAAGATGTGGTATATTGTTACAAGAAACTGAAAGAAAATTACTTGTCTCTCGCCAAACCAGGATTGTATTATGATAATGCAAGGAACACTATTTGCTTCCCCAATAAACAACTGTGTTTAGTAGCAAATTGTATTAACCCGATTGAGAAATCTGAAATAAAACAAAAACAATCAAAAGTTATTCCAACTGAAACGGATGGGGAGATGTCTGTTTCCGAATACATTGCACTGACTAACAAAATAGCCAGAGGGGAACTTAGGAAGTTTGATGGTTCCGTTCCTCAGACAGAAAAATCAGTCAAGCAGAAGGAATATTATAGGGAATATGACCATTCAAAGAGAACAGGAAAGCCGACAGGACTTCCTCGGCTTGACCCCGATTTCGACAATGAAAGCATCCAGACAGAGTGCAAACACTTGTATAATAGGATATATAAAATCAAGAAAAACAAAAGGATGAGTACCGAAGATAAAGAGGCTAAGATTGCCGATATTAAAGAGCAGTTGGCCGTACTAGGGGCGAAGAAGAAATACTTAACGAGGAAACAACAGGAAGAACGGTACTTGAATTAACGATGTCTAAACTGTCCATTCGCTTTTGGATGGACAGTTATTGTTTTATTATAAGCCATACTGCCATACCAACCAGGATTACCGACAGCACCACAACGGCAGCTACAAGCTTCTTCCGTTTGGCCTTCTCTGACTGGGCTACGTACTTAACCTGGTTCCTCAGTCTCTCCATTTCGGTGGCATCCTTGGCTCTTTGGTCGAGGAACCCCTTGGATTGCTCCGTCAGTTGCTTTTGCAGTGTGTTTATTTGGTCGGCAAACTGTTTCTTCACCTGGTCTACCAACGCTGCCTTGGAGTGGTTCTTCTCCTCGGTGATACGCTCCACCATATCCTTGAAGTATTGCCCCAGCAATGATGGTGTGCCTATGTTCTTATCGGCCACCTTGCACACAAGCGGATTATCCACCTGATGGCCGATAGCTGACAGCACGGGTGTTTTCATCTTGATAATGGTTTCAGCCAAGTCGGTATTGTCGAATACCTCACTGATACCAGAACCTCCGCCACGAACCAGGCAAATCAGGTCAAATGAAGAGGTATCCAGTAGCTCAAGCTTGTGGATAAACTCAGGTATTCGTGTAAATGTGAACCCGTTGAAGTTAAACTCAATGGCCTGTTGTGCTGCCTGGATGCCAGCCTTGAAGTCCTGGTCGGTGATACTTGTCTCGGCAAACACCAAGGCAACCCTGGGCTTGCGGTCGCCCTGGTACAACACTGTTTCCAATACACTGTCCACGTTCTGATAGCCTTTCGCTGCCTTCGCCTGTTGCAGTTCTATGGCTTTCAGCTCACTCTCATCAACTGGTTTTTCCTTCTTGCCTACCAGTTTGGATACCCTGAGTTGCAGCGTTATCTGTCCGTTATCATTCAGGCTCTTCTCGATGACTCCGCTGACCTGGATAAGCTCACCGTCATTCAGCTGGCTTCTCAATGCTGTTGGAACTATGGCAGTCAAGCGATGGGGGCTGAACTGAGACCTTACGGCATCATACCAAAAACCACGGTAATCTTTCTGACCACACTTGCAATACAAGCCTTCTATAACCAGAAGGTTATGAGTCGTTTGCAGACTCTCCTTTACAATAAAGTGAATATCAGAGGGGGAATAGACCACCTGCTGCGGTGCCGTATTGGTGTTGCTATGTTCTGTGTTGCTCATATTGATTGATAACGCTAACCCCTTCTTTTTATTGCATTTATGTGGAATTATTTTAATCGGATTATGTCACTCCATCGGGTGGTTGGGTTCTTACTTTTGAAGTCGTGTTTAATCGCGTTGGCGAACACCTCGGCCTTCCCATTCTCGCCCTTCTGTCTGTACTGCTGTGCTGCCAACACCACAGTTTCGGTTCCGTTCACCTTATTGATGCGGTCAACGACGGCATCCAGGGCTTTCATCTTCTGGAACTGCTCGGCGTTTACATCGAACAGATTTAGTTGTATCGGAGAGGTCGCGCCGATGCCCATAACGATAACGCCAGCCTTCTTGTATTGATATCCTGGCCTGAAAACGTCATTTAAGACCTCGTGGGCGGCTTTTACTATCGCGGAGGTGGAATTGGTCGCCGTCGGCAGATTCAGCTCCTTAAACTGGAAATATTGAGGCAAATCGTCACGGAAGTAGTTTGTGTTGAGGAAAACCCCGACAATGGAGGCCACTGTATCCTGCTTCCTCAACTTCTCGGCACACCTGGCCGCATAGTTGGCAACGTGAACCTTCAGAGTGTCCAGGTCGCTTATCATACCGTTGAAGCTTCGGCTGGTGCATATACTCTTCTTCTTGGCCATCGCCTCGTTTGGCACACAGTCAATGCCGTTCAGTTCAGCCCAGGTACGGTATATGACCACATTGTTGAATGTGGCATTAAGGGCTTCTTTCGACATACTGGCAAAGTCATAAGCAGTGGTCACGCCCAGGGATTGCAGCTTGGAGGCATAACGCCTACCAATGCCCCATATATCTTCAACAGGATATAACTTCAACGCTTTCTTGCGTTTCTCTTCTGTGTCAATGAGACAGCAATGACGGTAGCCAGGGTACTTTTTGGCGAAGTGGCTTGCCATCTTAGCCAGTGTCTTTGTCGGAGCCAGTCCGATGCTGACAGGGATGCCCACAGACTTCTTGATACGATTGTGTAAGTTCTCACCCCATAGCTTGATGTCCACTCTGTCCATCCCGTCCAGATAAACAAAGCACTCGTCAATGGAATAACGGAAGTATCGTGGGGCTTCCTGGCGTATAATGTCCACCACCCTTGCCGTCAGCTCACCGTACAACTCGTAATTGCTGGAAAACACGGCAATTTTCTGGTCGGGGAACTCCTGGGTGAGTTTGAAGTATGGTGTACCAGCTTTGATGCCAAGTTTCTTGGCCTCATTGCTCCTGGCGACAACGCACCCGTCGTTATTTGACAACACCACTACTGGTTTCCCGTTCAGGTCTGGACGGAAAACACGCTCACACGAGACGTAGCAGTTATCACAGTCGACGATGCCATACATAGGCTATTTCTTCCAGCATTTGATAGTCCACACAACTACACCCCAAACCTCGAAATCGTCACTGTCATCAATACGGATAGGTTTGTACTTCTTGTTGGCTGGTCTAAGTTCGATATATCCGTCTGCCTTGTGAGACAAGTCCAGATACTTGATTGTAAACTCGTTGTTGATGAAAGCAACAATCACGTCACCATCATCAGCCTCAACGCTGCGGTCAATGATAGCAATGTCTCCGTCGTTAATCCCTGCATCGCTCATACTGTCACCGTCCACACGCCCGTAGAACGTGGCTTCGGGGTGCTTTATAAGGTCGCGGTTGAAGTCCAGGGTGTCGTGCTGGTAGTCCTCGGCTGGTGACGGGAACCCTGCCTTGATAGCGTAAGCTAGTTGCAGTTCACGCTCCGTCTTGAATTCACTTGGTATTATATGGATTTTGGCCATTGATTACTCCCTTTTAATTGTCATTTTTATCAGTCATCCTGTCATATTCTTCTACAGAAACAACTTCGGGGTGGTAAGACCATCCGTCAAGCTGTCCTTCACGCCGTCCTCCTGGTTGGAAGTCTGGGTCTGGTACTATGGCCACCTTCATACCAAGGAACTCAGCTTCCTCCAATGCCCTATAAATGTTGTTCTCTTCTAACTGTTGGTCATATCCAAGCGAATCACAAGTATCAACAATCTCTCTTTCATACGGAGAAGCGTTACCTAATAACACTTTACGTTTGTATTCGTCAAAGATTGACTTTCCCCAGGGGAATGGATTTTCTTCGTATGGGATGGCCGAATAGTCTTGCTGTGGCTTGTACCATACTTTACCTTCTCTATCAACAACAATCAATTCATCGCTTTCATCCAACCTGTCATTCACTATTTCGTTATAGATACATTTCTGTTCCCAGAACCACCCAAAGTATGCACCATATTTACCGTTTGCAATGGCAAAATCGTTAGCTAACTTGTCTTGGGTGTACAGGTTATTGCGGAGAAGTATAAAATCAAGATTAAATGGAAGACCCTCTGTTTTTCCAATATGATGTGAACTGTCGAGAATAAAACGGCCATCTTTACGGACAATATCACATAGGTCAATGTCAATATCCCACAGAATACCCAAATCATCCTTATCAATATAAGGATAAGCCATTCGTGCTGTTGTTTTGCGTGTTCCCAGAGGACACTTTACTAACTCATCGAAGATAATCTGTGCTATTTGCCTATGTGGTATCATTTCACCCTTTCGTCTTCATTATTTTGGCTCATTTTTCCATTCTCCATATCAACTTGTATCCTGGCAACGGTATATATGTAGTCCCTAATCTGCTTGACCTCTTCGTCGGTGTACTTTCTATCACCAGCATTGAGTATCTTTTTGCTTTCTTCTAGACTTAACATTGTGGTGTTTGGTTTTTGACATTGCTATTTATACACTTGCCACTAAGAACGTCCCCAATATTTAAGTTGAAATCTTTTTTTGTTATCACTATCAACAATAGTCAGAACCGCCTCTTTGAATAAGCTTTCAACCTTGTATTGTTTTTCTCCTTCAATTACAATTTTTCGTCCTTTGATTTGATAGGTTTTCTGTACACGGGTTCTTCCAGAATCCCATATCATCGTCCCATTATCTTTGAACTCCCAAGAATAAATGGGCTCGTTTTCTGAGTGCTTAATTGAATTATCATCACATATCCATTTGCCAACAATATCATCACAATAGTTCTGTGGAGTATAGTTGATAAGAGCCATAAAACCGATTGGTATTGCAGCACCAAGAACAAGTGACAGGAAAAAATTAAGGCCAATGGAGTGCAGGCCAAAACAAATAGCTATACCTACCAATCCACCAAGGAACGCTGGCAACCCTCCTACATAACTGCCATCACTTTTATAATGAAACGCCATCCTTTATCCCTTATTTGTTCTTACATAATTCCAATAGCTTGTTGAAAGCTAGCAGGAACCAACCTACGGCTTCATAAAGTGCTTGCGACGACTCTGCCCAATGGTTGTAGTAACGCCATTGTGAGAATATGCCAGAGCCTAACACCTTAACGTCTGTAATAGTATCAATTATCCGTGCAAGTGCTTCTTCTGAACAAAAAGCCTCTTCACCGTATTTTTCCTTGAATGAGTCCCCACAATCCATTTCAAACCCAAAGGAATTACACTCACGGGCAAACACGGGAGAGTCAATGAAATAATAACGGTCTTCTTGCGGTTCCCGTTTCAAGTTATTGAAATAATAAATGTACTTCTGGCAGAAGCTTTCAAGCTCGGTTGCTTGGGTGAAGAGGGTCTCCTTGTCGATACCATTCTTGAACTTGAAGTACATAGCCTTCGCTGTGGCCTCCATAACTGTTTTGTAAAACTGTGGGTCTTCAAACAATCGGGCGAAAGCGTCCATTTGTTCGGTGTAGCACTTTTGAGCCACCTTGTCAAAGGTCTTTGGGAAGATGTTGTGTGCAAACATATTGACATCCGTGGTTTTTGCTTGTTTGGCCAGTGTCTTGCCTGAGCCTTGCAAACGGTCGAAAATGCTCTCCACAATCACCCTGTCGGCCTCGGTGAAGTTGCCCTGATACATCAGGTTAATTTTGTCGATGATGTTGTCCAGCAGGTCACGCTTCTCATCCTCTTTCTTGCCCTTGCCACCCTTCTCACCCTTAATAGTCTTTTCCTTGGCGGTCGGCTTAAGCTGTATGGCTCCGCTGGGCTGCACCTTGAACAGGTGGTGTTCCAGTGTCAGCTTGCCACTCAAATCCACCTTTTCGTGCGGTGTCTTAGGCAGAAGCTTATACAGATACTCACAGAAGATATAAGTCTTAAACAGGTCGCGGTCGAAAGTACGGGCTATCTGAGCCATATATGCGTAGAAGCGGACAAACGACTTGACCAGAAAACGCACCTTGAAGCGGTCTTCTTCGTCCATCTGTCCGAAATCGTCCACGACTGGTTTCAGCACACTTGCCAACTTTCCCAGCGTTCTGCTGTCCTGGTTTTCGTTGTAGACAGCGTAAACGGCCTCCTCGGTTTCCTCGCCCCACAGGTGATACGATTTCAGCTCAGTCAAATATCGGTAAACAACGTTGACATCTATCGGCTCGGCCAGCAGTGTGTCTTCGTAGAACGGCTTGAACGATGCCTGTATGCTCTCGGCTGAGTTTACAAAGTCGAAAACATAGGTGTCAATCTTGTCCTTGCAGCTGCGGTTCAACCTTGAAAGTGTCTGCACGGCCTTTACGCCTTTCAGTCCTTTCAGGACAAACATAGTATGCAACAGCGGCTCGTCAAATCCCGTCTGGTATTTCTCAGCCACCACCAGCACATTGTACA
>JAEEGL011720791.1_pt1 | contig 24536 bp, 29 predicted proteins | sample 9134231 | NCBI WGS metagenome assembly JAEEGL01 (sample SAMN16246548, study PRJNA631951) | gut metagenome | biome: gut microbiome; feature: rumen; material: fiber-attached | host: Bos | place: Iran: Karaj | collected 2018-10
GAAGAATTTAGAAATATATATAACATGTATGTTATTAGAATACCAACCAATAAACCAGTTATTCGTGAAGATTTAGCGGATCTTGTTTATCCTAAATTAAGTGGTAAATATAAAGCATTAGTAAGAACTATTAAAGAAATACATGAAACAGGACAACCTATACTAGTTGGTACTATTTCCGTAGAAACAAACGAATATATGTCATCACTTCTTACTAAAGCAGGATTAAAACATGAAATATTAAATGCTAAAAACCATGCTCGTGAAGCTGAAATTATTGCTAAAGCAGGTGAAAAAGGTGCTATTACATTAGCTACTAACATGGCTGGTCGTGGTACCGATATCAAACTAGGCGAAGGTGTTAAAGAACTTGGTGGTTTATGTGTAATAGGTACTGAAAGACATGAATCAAGACGTATTGATAACCAATTACGTGGTCGTGCTGGTCGTCAAGGAGACCCTGGTATGAGCCAATTCTTTGTATCATTTGAAGATGATCTTATGAGAAGATTCGGTATGGAACGTACTAAAAATATGCTATTATCACTTGGTATGGCAGATGATGAAGCAATTAGAAATAAAATGTTAACAAACGCTATTGAATCAGCTCAAAAAAGAGTTGAGGGTAATAACTATGATATAAGAAAATCTCTTCTTGATTATGATAATGTAATGAACGAACAAAGAGAGATTATCTATTCTAAACGTAATGAAATAATTGATAACGAAGATATTCATCAAACAGTACTTGATATGTTCCATAACACAATGCATGCTTTATGTGAAGCACATCTAGCACCAGAAAATAAACTTACAGAAAATGATAGATCAGAAATTATTGAATATGTTAATACAAATTTCTTAAAGAATAAGAAGATGAAATTATCTGATATTAGTGATCTAAAAGATGATGAAGTACCTGATAAAATTTATGATGTAGTAGTAAAAGATTATGAAAATAAAATAAAAGATTTACCAGTTAAGCATGAATTTGAAAGAGCCATTGCTCTTAGAGTAATTGATTCTAACTGGGTAGAACATATGAATACTATGGAACATCTTAAAGAAGGTATTGGACTTCGTGGATATAGTCAAACCAATCCAGTTCAAGCCTATACCCTAGAGGGATTTGAATTATTTGATAGACTATTAGATAAGATAGATAATGATACTGTTACTTTCCTCTTAAGAGCAGAGATTAAACAAAACATCGAAAGAAAGCAAACACTAAAAGGTGTAGCTAATGATGGTAAAGAAAAAGTTAAAAGTGCTCCGAAGAAAGTAACTAAAATAGGCAGAAACGACCCGTGTCCATGTGGCAGTGGTAAGAAATATAAACAATGTTGTGGTAAATAGTGTTAAAACCCTTGCAAATAAAGGCTTTGCGAGGGTTTTTACTTACTCTAAAAATAGTAAAAAATTACAACTTTTATGGATTACCGACACTTTACCGACACTTTTTTGAAAGAAAAAGTCGTTTGCATGTATGATGTGATATAATAATAATTAAATTTGGGGGGAGGACTGTAAATATGGGACAAGAAGAAATTAAAAATGTATTAGGTAAATATAATATATGTGCATTAGTAGGGCCTAATTCTCAAGGAAAAAGTACGGCGCTTCAAAAGTTTAAAAATAATGATTCTATCTTGATAGATAATGAGGTTAAAGCAAATGAATATATAAAAAATAGTGTATCATCTTCACCGTTGATTCAATGGCTAGAAAAACTTTTAGATATCAATTTTATACAAGAAAAAATTAAAGAGCAATTAGATTCAATTAATTTAAAGGAAATTAATAGTTTGACAAATGTATCTGTTGAATTAGATAGCGCTGCCAAAGACTATAAAGGACTGGTAAATGTTAATATAAGTACTTCCTCTAATCAATGGCATAGTCCAGGATCAGGAGAGACGTTTGTTGCTGAATTATTATTAATAAAAGAAATGCTAAACCCTGAAATACAGAACCCTATAAAGTATTTAGTGATAGACGAGCCTGAAACATTCTTACACCCATCATTATTCATAAAAGTATGCGACATTTTAAAAGAAATTTCACAATATACTAAAATAATAATTGCAACACATTCGCCAGAATTTTTAAATTATTTAGTCGATGACTTGGGCAGTATTATTTATGTGCAAGATGGAAGATATACGCAAATTTATAACAATGCTGAGTGCCTGAACTACTTTAGTAAAATACCTCTGTATAATAAAATTTTATCATTAACAGATGAAGAATTAGATCATAATAGTAAGTGTTTTAAATCAATAATAAAAATATTTAATAAGTTAGATAGTTATTTTGATATTTTTGTTAAACCCAAAATTATTCAGTCCCTTTTTGCAAAAATAGTTGTTCTCGGAGAAGGAAGAGCAGAAAAGATTTTATTTGATTGTTTTAAAGAAGAAAAAATGCATCAGGATTATATTAGCGATGTTGAATTAATTGATTTGTATGGTAAGGAATTTATGCTATACTTTTCACAAATATTAGATCTTTTAAATATCAAAACTATAATAATTTTTGATAAAGATACTAATCATACTGATGAATTAAATATATCCTTAAATAAAGAACTACTAAAATTACCTTGTATAGCATTTGATTATGATTTAGAAACTGCATTATTAATTGAAAAAGAAGGAGAGAGGGATTTCAAACCAATTATTTCACCGATATCCATTTATAGAATGTATAAGGATCGCAATGAAGAGGTAATTAATTTAATAAATCAAATAGATGATCTTATTCTAAGTGTTAAATAAAAAATGATATAATTAACATGGGAGTGGTAATATGGGAACATTTCTAAATCTTGAAGGAATGCAATCAGGTAGTCTAATTGCTAAAGAATACTTAGGTGATAGTAGATGGCTTTGTACATGTGAGAAATGTGGTAGTAAGGTAATAATTACTACAAATTGGTTTAATAAAAATAGAAGACTAGGAAGAGAAGGTTGTAAACATGTTAAAGAAATTCAAATAGGTGATACATTTGGATATTTAACAGTAAAGGAAAAAGCAAATGATTATATTAAACCTAAAAGTGGAGCACACGAAAAAGTATGGTTATGTGAATGTATTTGTGGAAGAAAAAAAGAAATACTAGACTGTAATTTAAAAATGAATAAGTCATTGAGTTGTGGTATATGTATGTCCAGAGTATCAATTCCAGAAAAAATGATATATTTTTATTTATCAAAACATTTTAAAGATATACAGGAGCAATATCGTCCTAAATTTTTGAAAGGAAGAGAAATAGATGTATATATTCCGTCATTACGTGTTGGAATAGAATATGATGGATACAGATGGCATAAAGATATTAGTAAAGATTTATCCAAGAATGCTATATGTGAAAAAAATGGAATCACAATAATTAGAATTCGCGAACCAAAATGTCCAGAGATAGATATGAAATATTATATAATTACCCCACAACCACTTACAAATGGAAATCATATGACAGAACCAATTAGAAAATTAATTAAAATCTTAAATACAAGTTTTAAATGTAATATGAATATAGATGTAGATTGTTGTAGAGATAATGCAGATATTTCTAAAAAAATATTTACTACGGCGGGTTATGGATCTCTTGAATATCAATATCCAGAATTAGCTAAGGAATGGGATTATAAAAAAAATTATCCATTAACACCAGACAAGATATCAGCACATTCAGGTAAAAAAGCTTGGTGGATTTGTTCAAAATGCAATTTTTCATATTCGTCTGTTGTTGCATCAAGAACAGGATCAAAAAATCATGGTTGTCCTAATTGTAAATTAATAAAAAGATATAAAAGAGTTTTGTGTATTGAATTGAATAAGGAATTTGAATCAGTAAATGAAGCGGCTTTATTTATAAAAAGAAAGCCTTGTAGCATAACATCATCTATAAAAAAAGAATATAAGTGTGGTGGATATAGTTGGAAATACATTAAATAATTTTTGAGCTTTATCTACACTTTTACCTACACTTTGATTGAAGAATGGAGAAAAAACACCAAATTTCCAATAATTGAAAAATTGAGTTTTAACGAGTTTCATCAATGTTTTAAAGAGATTTAAAGTGTTTTAAATGCTCGGAATTTCTCGGAAGTTAGGTTTCATAGTGCCATGTGGCAGTGGTAAAAAATATAAGCAATGTTGTGGTAAGTAGTTCATAAAGCCCAATTTTACGGGCTTTTTTGATGCCTAAAAATAAACAAAAATAATGAATACTATGGTAAAATAATTTTAGGAGGGTTTTATGGAAATAGGACAATTAAAACAATTATTAATACAATCTTGGGATTTAGAAACTTGCTCGCCAGGATTAAGAGATAAATGGACTGAAGAAAACCCATCTCTTGGTCAATGTGCAATTACAGCTCTAATAGTAAATGATTTTTTTGGCGGAAAAATTATGAGATGCATGGCATCATCCGGAAGTCATTATTACAATATAATAGATGATGAACTTGTTGATTTAACAGTAGAACAATTTTTAGGAGAAATTCCTCAATATGAAAATGGTGAAGAAAGAACAAGAGAATATTTATTAGGTAATGAAGATACAAAAAACAGATACTTGTTATTAAATAGAAATTTACAAGAAACTATTGAAGAAGACAAAAAAATAAGACAAAACAGATACCAAATGTGTGTTAATCAAAGAACACAATTTATGCCAGAAGAGGTTTCAAAAGAATTTAGAGATCTTCTTCGATTATGTAGTAATCAACTTTATTTTGATGAAGAAGATAAACTGATAAAACAAAAGAAGAAAAAGTTATAAAAATTGCAATATAAAAAACATTCGAAAAAGGCTAATTTTTGAAAATTAGCCTTTTTCGATACCTTCTGCTATGTTTACCGAGTGCTCTCGGAAGCTAAAAAAAGCAGTTATCTTATTTTTTATGGTATAATAGCATACCAAAAGGAGGATTATATGGCTTTTAACACACTAGAGTATTTAAGAGATGGAAAAACTGATTTTGTTTTTCGTTGTACACCATATGATTATGAACACTTAATTGAAAATGTTAGAAAAGCACCAAATAGAATAGAAATAATAAATGGATTTCTTTCAAAATTAAAAGAAAATTTACCATCATTTTGTTTTTCTATAATATACGACATTCCAGAATTTGCAAATGTAGCTTATGAATTATTAGATATAAGAAATGTAACTCCTGAAATGTTAAATAATCTTTTGAATAATTCTCCACTAGGTCTTAAAGTATTATATGAAAATTTTGATACATTCTTATCGCCTAATGGTGATCCAAGGTATTTCGAATGTATTGTTAAATATGCTTTTGATTGTAACAATACAGGATTGATTCATAAATTATCAAGATATTCAGATCTTCACATTCGATATCTATTTATGGATTATTTAATTAAGAATCATCCAGAAGATATAGATACAATATATGATGATATTACCAAATATACAACATCAGTTACCTATGAACCATATGAGCAATTAACTTTTCTACCACGATTAATGAATCCAGATGATATTTCGAAATTAGCGGTTTTATTATTAACACACAATCGTGAAAACGATTATCAAAAATTAAAAGATTTTATTATTAAAGATTATAAGTATAATTATTTAGCTTCAGAATTGTTAGCAGATAAGTGGATTGTTGATCCTGATACACATATACTATTTGTTGATTCTAATAATAAAACTGAAAATGAAAGAGCATTTAATAAAGATGCTGATGCACTATTTAGTACTTCAGCAGATTATCGTTATATATTATACTTAAGACATAAAGCTAAGATAAGTCAAGAATTATTAGATGATTTTGTTCATCGTATAAGATATTTTCTTGAAGAAGATAAAAGTCATGAACTAGAATCTATATATCATTGTGGTCTGGGACAATTATTAGAAGAATGGACTGAAAAATATATGGAATTAAGTCAAAGCAAAGAATATGGTTTTGTTGGCGGCGGAACTACTTGCAATTGTTATAGAATTGGAGATTATGTCATTAAATTAGTAAAAACAAAGTGGTCTTATGAGGATGTTATATGTCCTAATCTTTACCTTATTGCCAGGAATTACGAAGAAATATATCTAAGAGATAAAAAAGGTATAGTTTATGGTGGCTTAGAAGTACAAAAATACTTAACTAGAAAAGCTGACAATATCGATCCTAAATATTTTAGATACTTTGATTTAGCGCTTGATAGATTAGGTTATAGAAGAACAGATACGCTAACTAAAGGAACTTGTGGGGAAAATACAATGTTACTAGATACATATCGTGATGCCGACTGTCCAAATCCTGAAAAAGTACCTGTTTGGTTTAGACAATATCCATTAGTATTAGTTGATAGGGATAGAATTTATTCTAAAAATAAAACATATATTAAACAATTAAGTAGTGGATACTAAAAAAATTGTAAAAAGTGAAGAAAAATTGTAGATTCTACACCATGTGGCAGCGGCAAAAAATATGAATAATATTGTAAAAACAGATTGATAAGCTAAAAGAATAGATAAGATTTTAAAATCAAAAATCATTGTAAAGTAAAGTTACGATGGCTTTTTTAATGAATATGTATGATGATATAATTATATTGAGGTGAGAATATGCATGGTGTTAAAAGTTTACTTACTCTAATTGGTAAAAGAGTTGAAATTAAGGAAAAGGGATTTAATGAGTACGGTGATGCTACACATAGAGGTGTAATAAAAGACCTATATTCCGATTCGGAAGCGACATTTATTATGCTTGATAATGGTAATTTAGTAAGTACACGATATATAGCAAGCATTAAAGTACTAGAGGAGAAATAAATGAACGAATATATTAATTTAGATGAAAAGAATATAGAAGAAGAACATATCTGCTGTGCGATAGGAGATCCCAAACATCAAGATGGTGTAGATAAAAAGAAAGAATGGATTAAAAACAAATTAAAAGATGGACATGTATTTAGAAAATTAAATGCAAGAGGTAAAATCTTTATTGAATATGAACCAATAGAAACTGCATGGGCTCCGGTTATAGGTAAGAATTATATGTATATTTATTGCCTATGGGTAGCAGGTTCATTTAAAGGAAAAGGAATTGGCAAAGAACTACTGGAATATGCCATTAATGATGCTAAATCTAAAAATATGAGTGGTATTTGTACAATTGTTACGCAAAAGAAAAAACCGTTTATTGGTGAGAAGAAATTCTTTGAACATTTCGGTTTTAAAGTTGTGGATACAATTAATGATTATGAATTAATGGTTCTTTCTTTTGATGATAAAGAAACACCTAAGTTTAGCGATAGTGCTAGAAAGATGGAAATTGATAGCCAAGACTTTACTATTTATTATTCTAACGAATGTCCATATGTAGAATATGAAGTTAAAGAATTATCTGATTATGCTAAAGAAAAAGGAATAAAATTGAATTTTATAAAAATAGATTCACTAGAGAAAGCAAAAAATGCACCATGTGTATTTAATAATTGGGCTAACTTTTATAAAGGAAAATTTATATCAAATACAATATTAAATGCGAATGCATTTGAAAAACTTATTAAATAAAAAATTAGATACGATTTTAGATACGATTTACCAGATAAGCCTAGGAAACTAGGGGGAAGCCATGTGACAAATAGAACCATTTTTGCCCGGTTTTAAAGACTTTAAATACATAGTAAAGTCGAATTGTTTTATTCATGTGGATCAGGCAAGAAATATAAAAATCGTTGTGGAAGATAACTCGCAAAGTCCCTAAAATAATGGGATTGCGAGTTTTTCTTTGCATAGGTAATAGTTCAATATTTTGTAAAAAACACGTTAGATACAGTTTAGATATAGTTTTTGTGATATAATTTTAATGGAGTTGATATTATGGCTAAAAAGACTTTATTCTTTTCAAATATAATTGGCAATGTAATGATAGATGATGAAGATGCAAGATTTAATGATTACATGTCTGAATACTTAATTAAAAACATAGATAGTACATATAGTCTTTTTTTTATAGAAGCACCGGGATTAGGTGGAGAAGAAAAATATCTTCCTAATATTTTAAGATGCTTTAATAAGATAGGAATAAAATTTAATAGCGTTATTCATATTGATGAAGAAACATTAAAAAGCGATATAGATTCATTTTATAATGATAATAGCAAAATAGTATATTTTTTAATGGGAGGCAATCCATATTCACAGTTAGAAATAATTGATAATTTAAACCTTAGAGAGAATCTGAAAAATCATGATGATCTTGTGATAGGTTTTTGTGCAGGTGCAATTAATCTTTCAAAGTATTCAATAATTACTTCGGATGATGATTTTGATAAACCAGATAGTTATTATGGAATAGAAAGAGAAGATATCTGCATAGAGCCACATTATAATGATATTAATAATGAAATAAGAAATAAAGAATTAAAAGAATTTGCAAAAAAATATAATACTAAAATATATTGTATACCTGATGAAAGTATTATTTATTTTGAAGATGGTACAAAGAATGAAAAAGGTAGGATATATACTATAATATAGATGTTGAAAAATAAATGATTATTGATTATAATATTAAATTAAACAGGAGGTTATAAAATGAATGAAATTTTTTCAAATGCAGACGATTGCTGTTTGTTAGCTAGAAAACTAAAAAAACAATTAGGTGATAAAATAAATTTTTATGGTTCTATAAATACACCAATACCTAGTGGCCAGTATTTATCTTCATATAGAAGAGGCAATGGTGAGTATTTTTCATATAATTTAAATTGCATACAATTTTATTTTAAATTTGCAGAAAATGGTTTTTTAAGAATTAGTGTTGGTTCTCTTTTAAGAGTTAATTTATTGGGAGAGAAATTAGCTGCTTTAAGTGATTTTTATGAAGTATTAAGTGAAGAATATGGTGAACCAACAGTGTTTTACACTACAAAAGATGATGATGAAGGATTATTAAGTTTACAATGGTCTTTTGCTAATAAAGATGAGGAAATTGCAAGGTTTCAAAGTGGTAAATATTTTGATGATGCAGAAATAGATACATTAATTGTTCTTGGACAAAACAAAGATAATACTGAAGGATATGGTTTAAGTGATACAACAAAGAGAATTATTTCTAAACGAATTGGATTACCATTTGAATTGTTAGCTTTAGCTGATGAAGATATAGAAAATTTTGTTAAGCATAAAACAGGTAAAGAAATGAATATACCTGAAGCTTGTAAGGATGACGGATATTCAGTAACATCCTTTGAAAAAAGATTAGATATAAAACTATGATAATTAGCTTGTTTATTAGATAAAGTTTAGATACGATTTACTATGTAAGTCGAGGAAATATGAGGGTTTATGGAAAAATACGATACTTTAAAATTTTATAATGATAATGCCAAAAAATATTGTGAACAAACTAGAAATGGAGATATGAGTGATGCATATAATCGTTTCTTAGTTATGTTACCAGATAAAGCTTATATCCTTGATTTTGGATGTGGATCTGGAAGAGATAGTAAATATTTTTTAGAAAAAGGTTATATAGTAAGAGCCATCGATGGTTCAGAAAAATTATGTGAATTAGCAAGTGAATATATTGGACAAAAAGTTGAATGTATGAAATTTGATGAATTGCATGATGTCTCTAAATATGATGGGATATGGGCATGTTCATCTATTTTACATGTTGAAAGAGAAAACTTGCCTGATATTTTAAAAAAGATGATAATTGCGTTAAAAGAAGGTGGAGTAATCTTTGCGTCTTTTAAAATTGGTAATCAAGAAATAGTACAGGATGGTAAATATTTTAATTATATTACCAAAGAAATATTAGAAAATATGTTAAGACAGGTTAATTTAGATTCTGAGATAGTGGATTATCAAGAAAGTATTACTTGTAAAAATGTAGATAGACCTGCAGTTACTTGGGGAAGTTTTCTTATAAAAAAGAAAAAAAGATAAATATTTAATTTTAATAAAGGAAGTGTAATATGAATTACAACATTAAAAAAGTAAAAATATTTGTAACTGTTCCAAAAGATAATTTGGAAGAAGTAAGAAAAGCAATGTGTAATGCTGGTGCTGGTGTAATTGGTAATTATACTTTTTGTTCTACATCTGTAAAATCAACTGGTACATTTATGCCAAATGATGATGCAAACCCATATATTGGAAGACAAAATACTTTAGAATATGTTGAAGAAGAAAAGTTAGAAGTTGTTTGTGATGTAGAAAAAGTTCGAAATGTTATTAATAGTTTAAGAGAAGTACATCCATATGAAGAACCAGCAATTGATATCGTTCCGTTATTAGATGAAGAAAACTTTTTTTAATGAACTCGCTTGTAATGCGAGTTTTTTTGTTAAAGTGTTGTTATAGTAAATGACTAGTATGTTAAATATATGATATAATATTTATTAGAAGAGGAGAATGATTTAATATGCAATTAAATAAAGAACTACAAGAATATATCGAAAAAAATATTTTTCCTAGTTATCAAAAAAATGATTTGGGGCATAATTTAGACCATATTAAATATGTTATCGAAAGAAGTTTAAAATTTGCTAATGAAGTAAAAGATATTAACTATGATATGGTTTATACCATAGCTGCTTATCATGATATAGGTCACTATATTGATGCTAAGAATCATGAAAAAGTATCCAGTGAGATGTTACTTAGAGATAAAAATCTAAAAAAATTCTTCTCCGATGAAGAAATAAAAATAATGTCAGAAGCTGTATATGATCATCGAGCAAGCTTGGATGGGGATCCTAGAAGTATTTATGGTAAAATAGTTTCTTCTGCTGATAGAAATACAACTATTGAATTGCCACTTAGAAGAACATATGGATATGTTTTAAAACATAGACCTAATAGTTCATTAGAAGATATTATTGAAAGATCAAGAATACATTTAATAGATAAGTTTGGTAAAGATGGTTATGCAACTAATAAAATGTATTTTGAAGATATTGATTATCAAAAATTTTTACACGATATTTCATTATTAGCAAATAATAAAGATGAATTTAGAAAGCAATATTTGAAAATAAATGGATTTGATATATTAAAGAAAACATTTGACAAGGTAAAAATAGATAATCCCAATATGTCATTAGATGAAATATTATATGAAGTTTATGATTTAGTTAAAGATGTTTTTTATATGCCATTTGATGTTTTAAGAAATATGATTTTGGAAGCTAATAATATTGATGAGTTAGAGTACTATACCAAAAATGTTAGACAAGATTTAAAAGATTATATTACCGAGTATATATTCCCCGAATATAGTAAAAATGATGGTGGTCATAATCTTGCTCATATTCTTGAAGTAATTAGGAGAAGTTTTGCTTTAAATGATACATTTAAGCTAGGTTTAGATGATAATATGATATATGCAATTGCCTCATGCCACGATTGGGGAAAGTACGAAAATCATGAAATTCATAATCTGATTGCGGCTAGAAATTTTATGAATGATGAAGGAATGAAAAGATTCTTTAGTGATAGTGAAAGAGAAATAATAAAAGAAGCTATTGAAGATCATCGTTCATCAAAGGAAGATGAACCAAGAAGTATATATGGAAAACTTATATCATCTGCTGATCGAAATACTAGAATAGAAATAGTGTTTATTAGAAGCTTCTTTGTTGGTCAAGAAAGAATGCCAGATACTATTATTGAAGATTATTTAGATTATACCATTAAAAGATTATCAAAGAAATATTCTATAGATAATCCAGAGAATATGTTTTTTGAAGATAAAACATATAAAGTCTTTATTGAAGATATGAGATTATTATTAAAAAGAGAAGCTGATTTTAAAAATAGATATTGTGATGTAAATCACATCACATCACGACAAAATAAAGTAAAAGATGAACAAGGTGTTATTGCTTATACCAAGGTATTTAGAAAGATGTGATAAAGTTGATAGACGAAGAATTAAAGATAATAATAAAAGAAAGATGTGAAAATCAAAAATTATATCAATATATTATTGGATGTCTAGAATATTATAAAAGTAGGAATGAGATATTTTATAACAAGTTATCTAATGTGATGTATGACATATTGTCATCTTATTCAGATTTTAGATTTATATGTGCTGATAAAAGTTATTTTAGTCCTTCAGGCCTACTGGTAGCAATCAGTAACAAAAAAATAAGATTTGGCGCATACAATACTTTTATTCATGAAATGACTCATGCAATACATAGATTAAAATATTCTAATTATGTACCAACTAGTTATGAAAGTATAAGAAATAGAATAGTAGCTAATGATAATTTTATGAAATCAGTTTGTGAATTAATGCGATTTATTATAAAAACAAAGAAAATAATTGTTGAACAAACAGTAAGAAAAATAAGATTAGCTAATGAATCAGCTTTATTAAATAAAATTAATAAAGATATCAAGATTAATGAAGAAAAAAATAATGATATCAACAAAATAGATAAATTAAATAATTTGTTGAAAATAATTAATGATGTTCCATCATCTTTTGACCTTGAATCATTAATAGGGATTAATAGAAGATTAAATATAGAATTTGAGTCTTTAGTAGATGACGTTCGATGTAATTTAGCTGTTAGTAACGAATTTCATACTTTATCATCGATGGAAGGTATGATTGATAGTCTTTTACAAGGAAAAATACATTCTGGATATAGGACTGATTGCTTTTATCTTGAAGGATGGGGTCATGAAGAGGAATACTTTAAACAAAAACCAGCTTTTTCTTTCATGGAGTTAATTGCGGATTATGCAGTTATAATTGCTCAAAACGATTTTACACTAATAGAAATAATTGAAGGAATAATTGGTAAAGAGATGAGTGATTTATTAAGAAATTCATTAAATGAAATGATTGGTATAGATATCAAAGAAAAATCATCAAAGCATTAATATTAATAATATGTGGCAGGAGAATATTATATGTATGAAACTATAAATATAAAAGAAGAATTAAAAAAACTAGATGAAGAGTTAAGTGGAAAAACAATAATATCTACTATGGATTTAGCTTTAATCTATAATGTTTTTGATAAATATATTAAAAGTATTATTGGAAGAGATATTATTACCTTATTTAAAGATTTATCTTGTTCTCCTTTTGATATTACTAGATATATTATGTTACATTTATATTCTAATCAAGAAATACTAAATTTTATTAATACATATAATCTATCTAATATGTTAACTTCAGTTATATATGATATTGGTAATAAGAAACTATTAACTATTACTGATTCAATAATTCAAAATTCCAGCAAAATGCCACAGCAAATTCCCATTCCATTTGATTCATCAAGAATAAAAAGAATATTTGCTTCACTTCGAAAGAATTATGAATTGTATCAAGAATTATATAAAGATAAAGTATGGTTAATAAAATGTAATGATAATGATGGAAAAGAAATAGTTAATACAAAAGTTAAAATTACACCATATATGTTTTTTCACTTAATGGGTTTTGATTATAAAAATGTCTTAAATCCACATTCTAAAGTTAAAAATGGAATTGATCATGAATCAATAGGTAATATATTTGCTTCATATTTTAAAAATACACCACGGGCATATCAATTACTTGAAGAATTTGGAAGAGATGTAAATAAACAATATGAATTTATTGAGCTGCTTCTAGAAGAAGAAAAAAGGTTCTTAGAAATAGCTAATAATGGTAAATTAATTAATCCTGATAAAGTAGAAATGAAATGTTTTGCTTTTGAAAGAATGGGAATAGTTCAAAATGCCTCAGGAATAATTCTTTTTGATAAAGATAAAGCAATTGGACTTGGTTATAAAAAAGAAGTACAATATATTGAAAGTGATATCATACTATTAAATGATTTTTTAAGAAGATATGAAATAAACTTTGGTTTGGATTTTGTGATATCACCATTTGCAAAACCGAAGGATGCTTTAGCTGACTATCAAAAGAAATATTTAATTAGAGATCAAGAAAGTATATTTTTAACTAAACAACCAGGTGGAGGTTTTAATTCACACTTATTTGATCAACAAAAAGCATCGGTTTCTTCATCTGTTGCCGGATATCGACAAAATGATTTTGATTATACTATTTCGGAACAAGGATCAAGTGGTAGTGTTCCGGAACCAGTCGAATTTAAAGAATTTAGTGATGAAGATCGAAAAAAGGTTGCCCAAAGTATGATTGATGCATATCCTAGTTTAGATAGAGAATATTTAGATGGCTTAACTAAGGATAATGGTAGAAAAATATAATAAATATTTTTAGATATCTAAGGGAGTGATTTAATGAAATATCGATTACCTATTGAAAGTGATTATGAATTATTAAAAGAATATGTTATTGAACATTATTCCAATCATGAAAAAAGTATAAGTGCTAGTCTTGGTATGACAAATATGAATTATAAAGAGTGGGTTGATAAGATAAATCGTAATAGTCATATGGCAGATGATGAATGGGGTAGATACTATTTATATTTAGTTTTTGATAATGAAAAACTAGTAGGATTACTTAATATTAGATTTGATTTACCCGATAATTTAAGAGAATTATATGGTGATATTGGTTATGGAGTAAGACCTAGTGAAAGAAGAAAAGGATATGCTACTAAAATGCTTAAATATGCCTTAGATGTATGTAGAGAAAAGAATATGTCAGAAGTAATATTAGGCTGTTATAAAGATAATTATGGCTCAAATAAAACTATTCAAAAAAATGGTGGTGTTTTATATAAAACAAGAGAAGAACAGCAAAAATTAAGTGATAGTTGGTCAATTACTTTAAAAAGCAATTATTACAAAATAAAATTATGAGAGGGAAAATGTATGTTATTAATAAATTGTTCTAATAGAGAAAGAAACTGTTATAAAATATTAAATAGTATTAAAAGAGAAAATGATAAATTTATATCTTTATCTCATAAGAAAATGGACTTTTGTTTAGGTTGTCAAAGCTGTCAAAAAGATTTACCAAGACACTGTGTATTAAATGATTATATTACCAATAATCTTTATGATGAAATATTAAAAGAAAATAGTATTGTTTTTGCTAGTCCAATGTATATGAGTAATATAAATGCAATATTAAAAAATGTTTTAGATAGATTTAATACTTTTTATAACCACCAACTATTAAAAGGAAAAAAGATTTATTTAATTTTGACTGGTTTTGCAACCAAAGAAGATAATGAAGAAGAAATTAATGGAATTATTAACTACTTTAATGGTATAAAAGAATACTTGTATTTTGATTTTGAATTCTTAGATTATTTTGTTGATTCGGATAGTGAAGATGTTAAGAATGAAAATAATCAAAAGATTAATGTTATTAAAGAAAGATTAAGTATTTAATAGGAGGAAAAATGAAGACACTAATATTAAGTTTTAGTAATAATTTAGTTAATGAAGATAGCTTTATTCCTAATAAAATGGGACTTACTTTTTCTTGTGTTGAAGTATGTGAAAAGGAAATAAAAGAACAAGGAAATGAAGTTGAGCACATATGTATAAATAAGAAGAATATAAAAAAATGTAATGCATGTGGTAAAAGGGGATGGGGCATATGTTTAGATAAACATATATGTATTCAAAAGGATGATTTTAATGATATATATAATCATATGGCTGCTTTTGATCAATATATTTTTATTACCCCAGTATATTTTCATGAAATGAGTGAATCAGCTAAAACCTTTTTTGATCGATTAAAAAGATGTGATGCCTTTAATGATGATTCTAAAATAATGGGAAAGAATATTATATGTATTGCCTGTGCCGGCGGAAGTGGCAAAGGAACAGAAGAAACTTTAAAATCATTTGATATATTAAATCATTTCTTAAGAACAAATATGATAGGAAGAATACCGGTAACCAAATATAATTTTGAAGAGCAGAAACAAAAAATAATTGATTCTTTAAAAACCTTGTAAAGTAAGGTTTTTTCTGTTAATTAATAAAAATAGTTATGTTATAATATTTTCAAGAGGGTTTTATGAAGTTGATATACTTAAATTATGATAATTTAAACATGGATGAAGAGTTAAATAAGATTGAAAAATGTAATATGGCAGAAATTAATTTAGAGCCAAATAATAAGCATTGCTTATTTATATTAGGTATGCTATTTGTTAATGGTATAAATATTAAGATTTTAAATGAAAATGAGTTAAATCTTACTGGTACTAATAAATCATTTTCTATGATGGCTTATGTTTGGAGTAAGTTAGGAGATAATTCTTTTCCATCAAAAGATTATGATAATGTCATAACAGAATTAGATACAAAGATTGAAAATATCAAAAGAATTGGGGTTAAAGTTAAATTAATATGTGATAATCCGATTGACAATAAAATCTTTTTAGTTTGTCCTGTTAGAAATGCCACAGAAGAACAAAGAAAATGGATTGAAAACTTTGTTAATGAAAAGTATCGTGAAGGTTATATAATCCATGCGCCACATCTTCATACAAGACAGGTGGATTTATTTGGTGGATATGCAATATGTATTCAAAATGCCGAGGCAGTTGCCTCATCTAGGGAAATAGATATATATTATGATCAAACAAGTACTGGTAGTGTATTTGATTTAGGGGTTGCATATGCATTACATAAACCATTAAGACTGTTAAATGAAAGTGAGATTATCTTTAATAATGATGACTTAATAGATAATATAATTAAAACATGGCCATATAATGAAAAAAATATAAAAGTATTAAATAAAAAGGAGAAGAAGTATGAAAGAATTAATTGAAAATTTAAAAGAGAATACTTATATTCAAATAAAGGGGGAAAAGTATATTGTAAAAACTAAAACTTGGTATTCTATTGAAGAAGATAGAGAAGCATCATATATCAAGTGTGAACTTAGTAATAATAAAGTATTAGTTATAATCCCTGATGATGAATTGGTTTATATTGGTGAGATTATTGATAATATGAACTATGAAAGATTAACAAGTGATAGTATTAAATATAATGGTATGGTATTTAATAAAACAGGTGAAGGTCATCAATTAATTACAAACATTGAATTTGGTAATGAAGATGAAGTAGAAGGTAAATGTATCTTTGAAGACTATGAATCTGGTAATAATATAATTAGTCTAGGGGTATTACCCGATAAAGGTAATATAAAAGCGGATGTATTAGCGGATATTTTGAATATTGATGATATAAAAATTGTCTAATATACTTTAAATATTTATATATTGTGTTATAATAAATAACCAACGAGGTGGGTTTATGGAAAAAGAAATACTTGAAGCAATGAAAAAAGAATACAAGGATATGGAAACAATTGCAAATCGTGATCATAGTGAATTTAAAGAATTAGAGAACGATCCTAAAGTACAAAGATATCTATATTTAAAAAAGCTTATGGACTCACGTACTTTAATAGAGAGTGGTACTAAATATATTGCTGATGAATTAGTGGATAAATATGGTAGTGGTAAAATCAGGCAATCTAATAATATTTGGTGTTATTATTTCGAAAATGAAGGTAAAAAACTAAAGTATTACATTTATACTGAAAAAGAAGATTTTACTGATGATGATATTGTAGTAGTATATATTGATATTGAGAATGAACATAGAACGGTAGCAATTAAAAAAGAGAATCAAGAAGAGTTTGAAAAGAATAATATTGTTGTTTATGGTAATATGAGTATTCAAGATCCATATGATCGTTATTACAATACCAGACTTCAATTCTTTAAAGAATGTTTAGCTAATGGACAAGAAGCAGCTGTAACTAAAATGTTAACAATGAGAAAGCAATAATTGGGTGATAATATGGATAGTGATAAAAAATTAACACCTGAACAAAGACAAAAGGCATGGGAACAGTTCAATTGGATTTTAAAATGCCAACAAAATGATCGAAAATTTGAAGAAGTATTTAATAGTGATGGCGGATTACAATTAGAAGTATTACCATTATATGAAGAAGAACCTGAAGAGGAATGGATTGAATCAGGAAGAGAAAGTCCAAATAAATGGCGTCTTAAATAATATATGGGATTTGGTGATAATATGAAAGAGAATAAAGAAAAATATAGATTAGCGTCTCTAGCATACAAAAGTGCATTAGAGCAATTTAAATATATTCTAATGGGGCAAGTAGCGGAACGTAAACGTGAAGAATTAGTTAATGAAGACGGTGGATTTAGATTAAGGCATATACATGTTTATAAAAAGAAAAGAGAAGTGTGGATTCCCACAGGAAAAGTTAGTCCAAATGCATGGCGTTTTGAAAAATGAAGACAAGAATTGTAAAACAATTCTTTTTTTTGTTGACAAAAAAAATAATTCGATATACAATACCATTGTATTAATCAAGTAATACAGTGAGGTGAAGATATGGAATTTACTTTTGATAATAATATACCTATTTATATTCAATTATTAGAGTATCTTAAGATATATCTTATTTCTGGGGTATTCAAGTCTGGGGATAAACTACCATCAGTAAGAGATTTTGCCACAACATTTAAGGTTAACCCTAATACTATGCAAAAAGCTTTAGCGGAGCTTGAAGATATGAAATTAATTTATACTGAAAGAACAAATGGTAAATATGTTACCAAAAATGAAAAATTAATTGAAAAACTAAAAGATGAGTATGCTATTACGCTAGCTAAAAGTTATTTTCAAGGAATGAAAAGAATTGGACTAGGTAAGGTAGATTCAATAAAATACTTAGAAGGGATAGATGAATAATGGAACTATTAGAGATAAAGAATCTTAGTAAATCTTTTGATCAAAAAGAGATATTAAGTGATGTTAATTTAACTATTACAGGTGGTAAAATAGTTGGTTTGTTAGGTAAAAATGGAGCAGGTAAAACTACTTTAATTAAACTTATTAATGATTTATTAACTCCTACTAGTGGAGAAATATTAATTAATGGTAATAAAGTTGGAGTTAAAACCAAGAAAGTAGTTTCTTATTTACCAGAGAGAACATATTTAAATAAACAAATGAAAGTATCTGAGGTAATTGATTATTTTAAAGATTTCTATGATAATTTTGATGATAAAAAAGCTAAAAAATTATTAAAAGATTTAGATTTAGATATTAATCAAAAGTTAACTAAAATGAGTAAAGGTATGCAAGAAAAAGTACAGTTAGTTTTAGTTATGTCAAGAAAAGCTGATCTTTATATTTTAGATGAACCATTAGGTGGTGTTGATCCTGCAACTCGTGATTATATTTTAGATACTATTCTTTCTAATTTTAATGATGGAGCTAGTGTAATAATCTCGACACATTTAATATCTGATATTGAAAGAATACTTGATGAAGTTATTTTCATTGATAAAGGTAAAATAATATTACAAAGTGATGCAGATAAACTTAGAAATAAAGAAAAATCATCTATTGATGAAATCTTTAGGAGGATGTTTAAATGTTAAATAAATTACTTAAATATGATTTAAAATATATGATTAAGAATATGAGTGTATTTTATATATTATCATTATTCTTTGCTATTATAACTAGAATATTATTTGAAATAGAACAATCTGCTATTATAACTCTTATTGGTCAAATAAGTCTTGGTTGTATGATTAGTATGATTATTAATGTATTAATAAATACTATGATGAGAAGTTGGGTTAGATTTAGAGATTCTCTTTATAAAGATGAATCATATTTAACTCATACCCTACCAGTTACTAAAAATGAATTATATAATTCAAAATTTCTTCAAACTTTAATATTTTTCTTTATTGGATTCATAGTTATTGTAATTAGTTTATTTATTGCTTTCTATTCAAAAGAAAACTGGTTAGCTATTACCAATTATATTAAAACAATTACTACTGGTTTAAATATGAGGACATCTTTCTTTATAATTATGGCTATTATTCTTATATTTTTGGAAGTATTTAATGCAATACAATGTGGTTTTCTTGGTATAATACTTGGTCATCGTAAGAATAATGGTAAGTTAGGTTATTCAGTATTCTTTGGATTTATAATATATTTATTTGCACAATTATTAGTTCTTGGTTTAGTATTTATCTATGGTATATTTGATTCATCAGTTATGGAATTATTTAAAACAGCTACCATTAATATTAATGTTGAAGCTTTTAAATCATTAGCCATTGTTTCATCACTATTATATATCGTTATAATATTTGTTATGAGTTTAATATGTAAGAAAGTATTAAATAAGGGAGTTAATGTTGAATAAATAATTATTGTAAAATGTACACAGGATGTTTTACAGATACTTCCATATTTTGTATAATTAATATGTATGGAGGATTAAATGAAAGAATTAACTGCTAAAGATGTATTATTATCTACTAAAGATAAACTATTGGAATTTGATAAAAAATTAAAAAGATTAAGTGGATTAACTTGCATAAAATATGATAAGAATATTGAAAGAGTTAGATATGTATTACATACATTATCATATTATAAAAAACCCGAGATACATTACGTAGTTAAATGGAATAGCAAAAGACTAAAAGGAATGTGGAATGATTTTCTAGTAAAGAAAGGATTATATGTTTATGGAAGGGAATCTGGATTGGTTCTTCGAGATAATAGCGGTAATTCTTATCTTCATAGTGATGAATATGAGCTTTATGTTCCAAGTGAAGATCAAGAAGAGTTTGGAGCAATTTTAGATGAATTATTAAATGATGAATTTACTTTGAAATTTCTAAATAAAGAAATAGAATATTCATCCATGAATAATCTTCTTCGTGGATCCGCACATTTACATAGCCAAGAAATAGTTTTAACTGGGCATCTAGTTGATTCTCAATTTTCTCACTATTTATTTGATTATGGAACAGATAATGATAAAGCTTGCTTTCGTTATTTAGGAAATGGTATTTTAACTAATGAAATGCTAGAAGAAATATTATATTCACCACTTGATCTTGATAAAGTATCTCCATATCAAAGAGAATATATCGAGGCATCTCAAGAGAGAAACAAGAAAATAATTGTTCCTTCTTTTCGTGAGATGACTTCTCCTTATGAAACATCAGGTATGGTTCCATTTAAAGTTGTTGAAGATGAAAAAACACTTCGTTTAGTACAAGAAAGAACACTAAAAAAATAGTGTTTTTTTCATATAGTTTACTGATATAATATATTTTGAGTGGGTGGTGATATAATGATAAAATCTAAAGGATGGGATTGGAAAATAGTAAAAGGCGATAAAGCTAATATTTGGAAAAATCCGAGTGTTGAATCATACTATTTATTAAACAGATGGAAAGAACAAGAAAAAGAAGTTTTCTTAGATTTGGGTTGTGGATTAGGAAGACATTCGATACTATTTGCAAGTAATGGGTTTACTGTATATTCGTTTGATATTAGTGAAGAAGCAATCAAAAGGACAAAAGAATGGGCAGAAAATGAGGGACTAACAGTTAATTATCAAGTAGGTGATATGGTTGAATTACCATATGAAAATGAAATGTTTGATGCAATCTATTGTCGTAATGTCATATCTCATACTGATACTGAAGGAATAAAAAAAATAATTAAAGAAATATATCGTGTATTAAAACATGATGGTGAATGTTATTTAACATTGGGTTCAAAGGATTCAACTGATTATAAGAATCCTAATTGGCCAATGGTAGATGAGAATACCAAATTAAGAATGGAAGAAGGACCTGAGTATCAAGTACCACATTTTTATGCAGACTATAAATTATCTAAAGAATTATTTAAGGATTTTGAAATAATTGATATTCATCAAAAAATCAGTTATTTTGAAAAAGAAACTGGTATTAAAGAGTCTGGCCACTATCATATTTTAATTCACAAAAAGTGAGGTATATATGGAAATAAGAAAAATAAAAGAAGCTGAAATGAAGGAAGCACTTGATTTAGTATGGCGTGTATTTCTTGAGTTTGAAGCACCTGATTATACTGAAGAAGGTATTAATGAATTTAAAAAAGCGATTGATGATAATGAATGGGTTAAAGAAAGAGACTTCTATGGTGCATTTATTGATAATAAAGTAGTAGGTGTAATTGCAACTAAAGATCTTCACCATATTGCGTTATTTTTCGTTTCAGGAGAATATCATCGACAAGGTATTGGTAAAAAATTATATGAAAAAGTAAAAGAATTAAATAATGATGGTTATTTTACGGTTAATTCTTCACCATATGCTCATGAAGTTTATAAACATATGGGATTTACTGATACTGATAAAGAACAATGTATACATGGTCTTAGATTTATCCCTATGCAAATTAAATTAAATAAGATATAATTATTATGGAGGAGATATGAATACAGAATTAAAAGAATTAGAAAAAAGAATATCAGCAATCGAAAGTAGAAATAAAAAAGTAGAAGGAGATAAAGCTTGGGAAACATCTCTATTACGTAAAGTATTAATCGTAGTACTTACATATATTTTTGCGGTTTTATATTTAAAGATTGCCGATACTACTAATCCATTTTTAGGGGCAGTTGTTCCATGTGTAGGATTTTTCTTGTCAACTCAAACACTTAGTATTATTAAAAAGAAATGGCTTAGTAAGAGAAAATAATTTGGATTAAGGAGATTAAAATGGATATTGAATTATTAATTATCTTAGTATCACTTGCTGTAATCATGGTTGGAGGTTTTGCTTTTGTTAAATTTTCAATGATAAAAGCTATAAAAACTTCATATAAACAAAAAGAAGAAATAAAGAAAAATAATAAAAAAAGAACTGTTGAATATTTAGATACATACTTTTTTGAATCTTATAATAGTGGATTAAATTCTGATAGTATAATGGTATACCATATTGTTAAAGATATTGATACAAAGGAAATATTTGCAATAGATGAAGTTAATAGTTCTGGTATTAGATTAGAAATAATTAGAGAGAAAATTAGAGTATTAAGAAAAGAAGCAGGTAATAATATTGAGATTAGTGTTGGAGATAAAGGTTATCTATGGGTAGATGATAAAACTATTACACCAAAGAAAGTTCGAAAGGATAATAAAATTACATTCGGTAATGAACTTACATATGGTGGTTCAGTAAATGATGATAGTTTTATTGGTCTTACCAAAGATAATATACTATATAACATTAATAATAAAAATAATCTAGATTTATTTGAAAAAGCAAAAAATGTATATGGTGTACTAGATTTTCTAAAGTAATTTTATAACTCAGAAATGAGTTATTTTTTTGTATAATTATGCCCAAGATTTAGTAAGTAATTATCTCTATGATATAATTATCATAGAAGTGTCAATAATGGAAAGTTTTATAAATAAAAAATCTATTGAATTAAAAATGTTATGTTATACTTAAAGTAGGATGTGGTACGATGGATCAAAAAAAAGATATGTTTAATATTGATCTTAGTCAAGCTGGAAAAATTTCTAGTAGTATTGCTGCACTAGCAACTGAGGCAAAAAAATTATCTAGTGATTTTGAAGATGCAAATTCACTACTAGTTAATATGCCATCTGGATATAAAAGTTCTACTAGTAGTATTGCCAGTGAAATCAAAAATGATTTAAAGAAAATTGAGAGTAATATATTAACTGCATCAAGTGCTTTTGATAAAAGTATTGAAAACTATTATAATTATGAAAATACTAATATCAAAGTTGAAACTCCAAGTGATATTCATCAAGTAGTATCACTAAATACTTTTGCATGGGAATATCCCGATGAATATGGTAGGATGAATAGTATTGATACCAATGTACTTCGTGATTTATTAACTAAAAGAAATGCAGTAACTAGTGATAATATTGTATATACATTTCAATATGGTGATAAAGATTATAACTATAATGTTAATACGCATATATTAAAATATAAAGTTAATGAATCTGAATATCAAGTTTACTGTGATTTTTATGCAGATTCTAGTATTTCAACTAGTAAAATAGATGATTATAATAACACAGTCACTATTTTAGGTGGTTCTTCTGAAACAAAACGATATATTGGTGGCACTATTAGTTCAATAAATGACAAAGCTATCCCTATTGATACACCTATTTCTGAGAATAGTTTAATTATTGTCCCAACATTTATATTAGATAGTTCAGGAAAATTACAGTATGCCGTTAATAGTAATCCACATTTAGTTACATCATGTACAATGGCTGGGGATTATTTAATTGGAGCTGATACTAAAGATGTAACTAATAGTGTAATTGGTTATTCAATTGGTGGACAATATGCAACTTCGGCCATTAAAAGTAATAGTGATTTATATGATAAATGTGTATTTGTTAATTCAGCTTCTTATTCAGATGCAATAGGTAATACATCTGCAGAAACAGGCTTTGAAGCATTTAAAAATACAGAGTTAATATTCATTGAAAGTAAAAATAATAATAATTGGAATACGGCAGTTCAAAAAACAATAAATAGTATGCAGAACTCTGGTGTATCAAGTGATAATATTAAGTTTTTTACTAATGATACTAGTTTAACAAAATATTTAGATAAAAAAGGAATATCATATGATTTAATAGATAATAATAAATATGATGGACATAATTCAGGATATAAAATGATAAGA
>JAEEGL013407768.1_pt1 | contig 24534 bp, 24 predicted proteins | sample 9134231 | NCBI WGS metagenome assembly JAEEGL01 (sample SAMN16246548, study PRJNA631951) | gut metagenome | biome: gut microbiome; feature: rumen; material: fiber-attached | host: Bos | place: Iran: Karaj | collected 2018-10
AGTGCTGCTTCGTTCCCGACCTGACACGGTTCACAACTTCTGTTGCGTAAGACCGAAATGCATTCATCGGCGCATTTCTCCCCGATCCTCGGAAGGCATATCACCCCTGCAGGCATCAGGTACAAGGCTTGCCAGAGCCCCAGCTGCGCGGAAAGAAAAATCTAAGGTACAGCGGATATTATAATGCGGTGCCCGGCCGATGTCAAGTTTTCACGGCGCCTGGACCCACAAATAATTGTTGTCCCGGGCGATCGCCTCGTCAAAATCCGTCTGAAGCATCCGGAAAACGTTGGCATTCTTCGGATTGTAAAGCACCACGTTCTTCCATTCATAGCCGATCAGCCACAGGTCATCCTGCCCCGGACTGACCCACCGGACGGGCCTCTCCCGGTTCAGGAACGTGATCAGTTCCCGGAGGGAAATGCCGCTGACTTCCTCCCAGTCCGGACCGGGGTCCAGGATCCCGCTGCTGATCTCCAGGATCTTCTCGTCCTGCTTTCCGTCCCAGAACCAGGCCAGCGAGCCGTCCCGGTACAGGACGAAGCCGTAAGTCTCCCGCGCTGCCGCGACGGCTTCTCCCAGGGAGGCATACGCGCCGGTCACGCCGGCTGAACCGCACGCAAAGCAGCGGAAGCAGTAAGGTTCGTCCGCATGGGCGGCCGGCAGTTCCAGCCGCTGCCCTTCCGCGAAGAGGCGGGTCGCATCCTGCTCGATGCGGAGGGAGGAAGGAAGGTGCTCGAATTTCAGCACCTGCACTTTCTTCAGCGCGCCGGAGGTCACGGCGGTAAAGTACTGCGGCGCCTGTTCGGCCGCGTCGCTGCGCAGCATGATGTCGGGGGACAGATACGAGTATCTGCCGTCCGCGTATGAGAACCGGTGGATCTCCATCTTGTCGCGGAGAACGGTCACATGATCGATCCAGACGTTCGCGTCGCGGTACGCGTAGAGAGGAGCGAGGGCGGTATCCAGGATCACGATCCGCTCGTAAGGATGGCGCGGGCCGACGCCGTCATGCAGCATCCCGGCATCGCGCGGGCCGTATCCTACGGCCAGGTCTTCGCGCAGGAAGCCCAGCGGTCTGACGAATTCGTCGTCCCCGGCCGTGAGTGTCCGGCGGTCGCCGCTGTTCAGGTCGATGATGCGGAGGGCGCCCGGCTGTTCCTGGTCCGTTTCGGAAGCCCAGGCAAAGATGGATCCCGAGTCGCTCACGACCAGGCCGGGGTATTCCTGCCGCGAGACCAGCACGGCCGTTTCCCCGGTATCGATGTCCATGACCAGCAGTTCTTCGTCCAGAATGAAATACAGGAAGTTATCGTTGCCTTTTCTGAACAGACGTCGGACTTCCAGCATCAGCGAGGAAGGCGCCTGGCCGGAAGCCAGAAACACCTGCTCCCGGACTTCGTTGGCCTCCCGGTCGTAGCGGCAGTAGGAAATGCCGCAGCTGCCCTCGCGGGTGCCACCGTTCATGCAGCCGAACACGGCAAATTCCACCTGGCCGGCATCGCTGACTTCCATGATCCGGATGTCGTAATCCTTCCGGAGCATCCGCAGGGCGTGCTCGCCGCTCTGGCGGAAGCTGAACACTTTTGTCAGGCGGGTATCACCGGTATCGTACAAATATAATTCGCCGTCCACGGCAAAGCAGCAGAAACGCCGGTCCGGGCTGAGCATGCATTGGAGATCTTCCTCGTCCTGGATGCCCAGCAGGATGCCCTGCGAGACGACGGAATTTTCCGTAAAGGACCAGAGCTCGTTCATGCTGCGTTCGTAATCCAGCAGATAGACGGCCATCCCGTAACGCTGGAGCGATACGGATTCCGTCACGCGGAATACCCGGGCAGTCTCTTCCTCCTGAGCCAGTTCCGCCAGAAAAGCATAATCCGCATAGAGGTAATTGCCCTGGACGGCGCGGATGGTCATCCAGGAGCCGCCTTTTTCCTGATAGACGTCGTTCCCGCCCCAGCAGAACTGATCGAAACTGCTTTTCAGCGTAACGGAAGCAAGCGTGTCTTTGTCCGAATTGGTGTCGGTCTCCAGCTGGGCCATGTAGGCCCGGGCCGTATCGCGGCGGAACAGGTCCTGGTGCAGGTTCCGGGCGTAATCCGTCAGCATCATGACGGTCTCCCGGTCGGTGACTTTCATGACGCGGGTGTGGTAGGACGCGCTCCGCCCGGTCAGGGTGACGGTGATGTTCAGCAGATAATAGCGGTCGGGCGTGAGGATGTCCTGGAATCCGACGGAGAAAGCCCAGTCATTTTCCTGGGAGGCGAATTCATCGATCCGGCCCTGGGCCATCAGGCGTCCGTCATCCTCGTCGCGGAGCTCGTAGGAGACGCTCCGGGGGCGTTCCCGCAGGTCGAGCATGCGGATCTCCATCTGCTGCTCTTCTTCCGTGAACGGGTAGACGCTGGGACGTTCCGCGCCGGTCTGGTCCATGGAAAGTTCCGTGTAGCCGTACAGCGGGTTGATCAGCCGGTCCTGCCAGGAAAAACACAGCACGGGAAGAGAGGCAGCCTTAAAGGCGCTGCCTCTGCTGCCGCTCTCTCCCGCTTCCTTGCCTCCCACCAGGGCCAGGACCGTGGTCAGGAGGAATAGGAGGGACAGTATCAGGATCTTCAGTCTGTTTTTTTTCACCCGGGTCTCCGTGATTTATAACGTCAGTTCGATCTTCCGGCCCGTATGGACGTAGGGGATGAACGTCACGCCCGCTGCCGTCAGCATCCGTTTGGAAGCCCGGACCGCCGGGGTGTCCGCGTATTTGTCATCCGCGTAGATCAGCGTCTTGATTCCGCTCTGGATGATGGCCTTGGCGCATTCGTTGCAGGGGAACAGCGTGACGTAAAGTTTGCTGCCCTCCAGGCTGCCGCCGCGGTAATTCAGGATGGCGTTCAGTTCGCTGTGGGTCGTGTAGAAATATTTGCTGTCGTAGGGATCTCCTTCCCGGCACCAGGGGAATTCGTCATCGGAGCAGCCGATGGGGAACCCGTTGTAGCCCATGGACAGGATCTTGTTGTCCTGGCTGACGATGCAGGCGCCGACCTGCGTATTGGGATCTTTGGAGCGGGCGGCGCTGAGCATGGCCACTCCCATGAAATACTCGTCCCAGCTGATGTAGTCTTTGCGTTTATCCATTGTTTCCCCCTTAACTGTTGGTGCTATGTAAGGTCCGTCAGGTCGAAGGCCGCCGCTTTGCGCAGCCGGTTCATGATGGCGGCGCCGAGAGGACCCTCCTCAAAGGTCTCGCTGTATACGTGCGACAGGCCGCATTCGTCCAGATGGCGCAGGGCCGAAAACAGGCCGTGAGCGATCTCTTCCTCACAGGCGCGGGCGCCCAGCGGGATCAGAAGAAGGTGGTCTCCCGCCTTCGCCTGGTAGAAAGGCAGGGTCTCGCGGCAGACCAGCGCGCCTGTCCGTTCCCCGTTCTGCGCGGCCGCCTGGGCTTTCTCAAGGATGTAGGCGGCGCGCTTTTCATCCGGTCCGGTCACCAGGGTGAGCGGGACCTGCGGCGCGTAATGGCGGTATTTCATACCGGGGGCGCGCGGAGCCGTTTTGTCATCCGGCCGTCCCAGGACGGCGGGGTCTACGGATACAGTCCCCAGCAGGTCCCTGAGCGCCTGCAGGCCGATGTAGCCGGGGCGGAGGATCTCCGGAACAGACCGGCTGACGTCCACGATGGTGGATTCCAGCCCGATCTCGGATTCTCCGCCGTCCAGGATGAGCGGGATCCGGCCGTTTAAATCCTCGTAAACATGGTGCGCGCATGTGGGGCTCGGACGTCCGGAGGCATTGGCGCTCGGCGCCGCGATCGGGACGCCGGCCGCCCGGATAAGGGCGGCCGCGCCGGGATGCGAAGGCATTCTGACGGCCACGGTATCCAGACCGCCGGTTGTCTCCGGGGGCACCAGACCGGTCTTCCGGAATATGATGGTCAGCGGGCCCGGCCAGAAGGCGTCCATCAGTTTTTCGGCAGCCGGCGGGATCTCCCGCACCAGCGGGCGGAGCGCTTCCCGGTCGGCGATATGAAGGATCAGCGGGTTGTCCGAAGGGCGGCCCTTGGCGGCGTAGATGGCACGCGAAGAAGACGGGTCCAGGCCGTTGCCGCCCAGCCCGTACACCGTCTCGGTGGGGAAAGCCACGAGCTCTCCCCGGCGGATCAGATCCGCCGCTTCCCGCAGGATGATTTCATCATGGACGCTGCCGTCCAGCGTTTTGATCATCGTTTCCATGGTACAAGATTATAGCGAAAGATCGCTGCAATTACAAGTGCCCGGAAGTCATTTTGTCGCGGCGGCACGGGATCGGTCCACCGGAGACGGTCCCCGTCCTGCCGCAACCCCTTATTATTCCCGTCCGGTTCTGGCCCTCCGGAACAGGCCCCTTTTCTGTCTGGCAGGCTGCAGTCCTCCTGTTTTCGGAACCGGCCGGGGCTCCGGCGCGATCTCGTCCCACAGTTCGAAGATCTGGGAAAACGTCGTGTTCTCCTCATGACATACGCGCAGGAACTCATAGGCGACGCGAGCCGTTTTCTCGTCTTCATGATTGCATTTCTTGAGGAAGAACCGGGATAATTTCTGCAGCTGCACGAAGAGGTCCTCCTCCCGGTCCGGATGGTACACGAAGGACCAGCATTCCCGTCCGCGGAAGATCAGGCCGGGTTCCAGGAGCAGACCGGACGGCCGCAGCAGATATGATGCCGCCTCCTCGCAGCTCCGGTGGATGCTGTACAGGACGTCCCGCATCATTTTCTCATCGATCTCGCTGGTCTGCGTAAGAGAACTCAACGACTGCTTCCCGCTGATCTCATAACTGTAAGACGGCTCCTCTCCCGTCCGGAACAGCCGGAAAGGCAGCAGGCCGGCGGGCCGCGTGTGCAGCAGCATGTTCCGTTCAAACTCATTGCCGTCCGGCTCTCCCTGCAGGACCAGGAAATTGCCGTCCAGTTCCTTGATAAATTCGATATTCATCGATCTCCTCCCGCTCTATGGTTTCCGGGGGATCCACTCCCGGATGAATGAACCGATATGGATCAGGTCTTCCGGTCTCAGCCCGTTCGTATAGCGGAAGCCTTCGCCGGCGTAAGTTTCCGCCGCTGTTTCCACTTTCTTCATCAGTTCCACAGACTTCAGCATCAGTCCCGCCATCATGATCAGGATCAGACTGTAGATCAGGGCCGCTTCCACCGTCAGACTGGCTGCAGCAGTGTGGCGGCGGCCAGGAGCAGGGCGCCTGCAAACACAAACGGCAGGAACGGCAGACTTTCCTTCAGCCCCTTCTTCTTCAGCAGAAGCAGGACCGATCCGAAGACGGCGGACAGAAACAGGGAAACCAACAGCAGGAGGAACAGTTCCGAAACGTTCCGCCAGCAGGCAAATGAACAAAAGCATATTCCGTCTCCTTTCCCCATCGCGCCGCGGCTCAGGCGCGACAGCAGCAGCATGCCCAGGCCCCAGACCAGTGCAGCCAGATGAGACAGCAGAACCGTTCCCGCCTCTTCCGGTCCGGTCATGATCCGGCATACGGTCATCATCATGCCGCAGACCGACCCGCCCGCCGCCATCACCAGGCTGATGCGTCCGGTGCTGAAGTCCTCCCAGGCCAGAAGTCCAGCATAAATCAGAAAAAGGATCTCCGCAGCCGCTTTCACGGTTCTCCTCCGCAGAATCCGCAGGGCCGGTATTTTTCCCGCGCCTCGCTGAGGGCCATCTCAATGACCGTCCGTTTCATTCCCGGACAGTTTTTGTCGTAATGATACCGGGTCCCGAAATCCGTGACCCACGCGATCAGCGGTTCCGGGCGTCCCAGGACACATCGGTCGCAGGGATAATAGATCTTCCCCTCTTCATTTCTCAGGGATGGAATCGCATCCAGCGGGACCGAGACCGGATCAATGTGGAACACGCGGCAGTTCAGGTCTTTGTGATAGGCCGATCCTCTTTCCGTCACGTATACGGTCTCCTCCTGTTCTTCTTCCCCGGTCTCCTCCTCTTCTTCCTTCACCACTTTCGTGCCGATCCAGAGCCTGCGGCAGCTTCGCTGCACGACGGGGGCGGAAACGCCGAAGACACGGCCGAAGAGCGGCGCGATGCGGTAGCTCAGGACAAGGTCCAGTTCCCGGTCATGCAGGGTGCTCCCGCTTAAGGATACGCCGTCCGCCCCGTCCTGCAGAACGGATCGGTCCAGCCTCTCCCGTCCCACTTTGGCGATGAGCCATTGTTTCAGGAGCTGCTGCCAGACCAGCGCCGATCCTTTCTCCAGCAGGAACAGTTTCATTTCCTCCAGCAGATCGGCTTCCTGCGACAACAGATAAGAAATATCCTCGCCGTTCCCGGCCAGCGCGCCGCTTAACGCGCCGCCGTCCGCAAGCGTCAGCAGATCCGTTCCGGTGTAGTCGTCGGCAAAGTCGAGAGCGTAGGACCAGACCGCAACGTCCTCTCCGATCTCATCCAGCGCTTTCTGGAAGCGCAGCTGCAGCAGCTGGGCGGAAAAAAAACTGAAGAAAAGTCCGGCCGCCAGCAGGAAGACCGGCAAAGCCAGAGCCGCTTCCACGGTCAGGCTCGCCGCCGGGGAGGCATCCTTCCGCAAAAATGCCCCGGAGACGGAGTCTTTGGGGAGACTGTTCTTTGTAAAGTTGTTTAGGAAAGCGCGATATCTTTTCCTGTCATGGCATTGACGAAAAGATGGTATAGATTTGCTGAAATGATAAAAACAAGAAAAAGTGTTCAAGAAAAGATTGATGAAATGTCTCCGGGGCAACGTCTGCATAAAGATCACCTCCTTCCGTAGCCGTAGACGGCTTCTTTTCTGAACCTTCTTCCGGAGCGCAGGCCGACCTCCGTCCGGATGAAAGGTGCATTCAAATAAAGGTAGGACACGTCGGCACGAAGGGTGACGGACGCCCAGACCATGCAGTCCCGCATGCGGAACCCCGGGACCTGCAGGCTGATCCGTTCCTGGATGACGTCCATCATCCGGTAAGATTGTTTTTTCGTGTCTCCCAGGAAAAACAGCACGCGCAGGTAGTCCTCGTATGACAGGCCGCCGGTCCCTCCTCCTTCCGCGGACAGGTCCAGTTTCATGGCGGACAGTTTCCAGGTCGCGGCGCTTTTCCACAGCGGGATCTTCTTTCCCCGGACAAGGCCGCGTACGTCCACGATGCTTTCCGCAAGGGCCCAGGCCGACAGCAGCAGCCATTTCAGAAGCAGAATCAGCTGGGGCAGCGCCAGAAGCGTCATGATCGCGGCGGCCGTCGTTTCCGCCAGCGCCACTTTTTCCGCGTCGGTCGCCAGATAGGCCAGATTGAATCCCATTCGGATCAGCAGGATCTCGCCGACCGCCGTCTCGAAGGAAGCTTTATCCGTTTTCCGGCCGGTCAGGACGTATTCCGCCTCATACCGCGCGTCCCCGCCGGTATAGGATGTCATTTTGTGCAGCATGTATTCTCCCAGCAGCAGATGGTTCAGCATGGTATCCGGTTCGTTCCCGAAGCCGAAATGCCGCATTTTCTCCGTCTCGGACAGACGGGAAGGCAGGGCGGGGCTTTCCCAGGAATGGCCGGAAAGATCCTCCGTTCCCGTGATGATCGCGATCAGGCCGTTTTTGCGGATGGCGCGGATCTGCTCCAGCAGGTCGGTGCTGACGTCTTCGCTGGTCCCGGCCGGAGGCTCGTATTCCATATCGGACTCTTCCGCCTTCTGGCGCGCTTCCTCCTGGAGGGCTGCCGCCTGTTCCTTGATGTCATCCAGATTACTGATGATCCCTTCCAGGCTGCTGTCCTTGTCGCCGATCATGTTCCCGATGGTCTCCAGGAAACCGGCGCCGTCTTCTTCGCTGTACAGGCCCAGTCTGCCCAGGACCTCCTGCAGCAGCTGCGCCAGGCCCGCGGACTTCATATAGGACAGGACGGCCTCCATGAAGACGGCTCCGTTGTCTTCCGTGATGTAGACAGCGTTCTGCGATTCGAGTTCCAGGCCGAGGAGGCCGATCCGGTCCCCGTCGGCGTGAAGTGTCCCCGTGCCGGGCCGCAGATATTTTTCGGCATGCGCCTTCATGACGTTCTGCCAGATCTCCGTCCCTCCTTCCCTGGCCGGGCAAAGCAGCAGGCCGTATTCCCGCATCGTTTCCCCCTGAAATCCGGCAAAGACGGAACGGAGGGAGGAATTCGCCGCCTGCGAGCACAGATAATCCAGACAGGCGCAGCGGGATCCTTCCAGGCAGGTGCCGAACAGGGCAAACAGGGACAGGGCGGTCAGGGACAGAAAGACCGTCACCTGTCCCGACAAGCGCTTCATGGCATCAGGGTATCCACGCCGGAGTTGACGCCGCCGAAGATGCGGTTGATCAGTCCGGTGATCTGGTCACGGAAAATGATGACCAGGGCCACGATGACCACCAGGATCAGGACGACCTCCACGACACCCACGCCGCTGTCATCCTGCAGCAGGCTCGCCAGCCTGCCGGGTTCTTTACGTTCTTCCATATGATTTCCCTCCGTATTGATTTGATCGGGTCGGACCGCGCGTCCGGGCGCGATCGCTCCTCCCTACAGCTGCGACTGCATGCTCATCAGTGCCGGGACCATCACGATGATGAGCGATAATCCGAACAGGAGCAGGATCGGAAGCAGCAGTTTTGTCCCGGTCCGCTCTCCTTTTTCTCTGACTGTCTGCAGCGATACGGTCAGACTGGCGGCTGCTTCCTGCTCCAGCTGCTTCAGCAGTTCCTTATTGCCGTGCTGCACATAGGTTTCCAGCAGACCGCCCAGACGCAGATACTCGGTCGTGCCGCAGCGGCGTCCGAACGAACCGTAAGCCCGGTCCTCATATTCACCGCCCCGGATCTCCTGCCAGGCCGTCCGCATTTCCTCAAACGCGGGACGCGGCGCGGCACCTTTCCGGCATTCCTCTTCATAATTGCGGACCATCTTTTCCCAGCTGCTGCGGAGCGAAAGGCCCGCGGTCATGTACAGGCTCAGCATCGTCAGCAGCGGGCTGTAATCCCGGACCAGTTCCTCCCGCCTTCTCTGCGCAGCTTCTTTCTGCCGCTGCAGAGGCAGATACAGAAGGACGGCGGCACAGATGAAGCCGGCCAGCAGCATGGCCGTCGCATCCGCCGCCTTGCCCCGTCGGAACAGCATGGCGAAAGCAAGAGTTCCTCCCAGGAAGCTGGCTGCTGCGTATAAACGGCTCTTTTTACTGTCCATAGCTCTTCTCCAGGATCCTGTCTCCCCACCAGAAAGCCAGGCCGTATAAGAAGAGGACGCCCGTCATGATCAGGTGTCCGGCGCCTTCGTACAGGACCCGCGTCATATCCGGCGACGTGACATTCAGGAACAGAAGCATCCCGGCCGGGACCAGGCACATGATGAAGTACTCCAGGCGCTGGCCGGCCAGCATGGTGCCGATCTCCCGGCGCACCTCGCCGCGCGCGTCCATCAGGCGGACGAAGGCTTTCAGGACCGGCAGATAATCCCCGCCCTGCCGTTTTGCGATGACAAAGATCCGTGCCAGCTGCGCGCCGTCTTCCAGGCCGGTCCGTTCCCCGAACGAGCGCCAGATGCGCTCCGGCGGCGTTTTCAGCATCAGTTCCCGGCTCATCCGGGCCACTTCCCGCCCCATCATGCTGTCCGCCCCGTACATGGAGGCGATCTCCCGGGCCGCGCCCGTCATGGCGTTTTCCAGGGCCAGGCCGGCGCGCAGGAACGAGATCACGGAAAGCAGATAATCCCGCATCTGCTCCGTCATCTGTATGCGCCGGCGGATCTCCGTCTTATGCCTTCCCAGCCGCAGCGCCCCGTACGCGCAGGGGATCGCCAGCATCAGGGCGGCCCCCGTCCGGAAGAACAGGTATCCAAGCGCGGCCCCCAGCGCGGCGCCGGCCGCCAGAACCATCAGGTCTTCCCGTTTCCGGCTCCGGAACGGCGGATAATCAGAACGGGGCAGCAGCTCCTTCGTCATCCTTGAGAGAAAAGTTTCCGTCTTTGCCGAATATGGGGACAGCGCCGAAGATCTCTCGCCATTTCTTTGTTTTCCGCGGCTGCTCTCCCGTAAAGAGCAGTCCGTTATTTTCCGTATGTTCCAGGATCGTTTCAATCCGGATCTCTCCTTTCTCCAGGCCCCGTACCTCGCAGACGGACAGGACGCGCCGTTTCCGGTCTTTCTGCCGGCCCAGATGGATCATCAGATCCAGCGCGGAGGCGATCTGACTGCGGATGGCTCCCAGCGGCAGTTCACCTCCCATCAGGGCCATCGTTTCCAGGCGCGACAGCATGTGGACCGCGCTGTTGGCATGGCCGGTGGAAAGCGAGCCGCGGCAGCCGGTGTTCATAGCCTGCAGCATGTCCAGCGTTTCCTCTCCGCGGACCTCGCCTACCACGATGCGGTCGGGCCTCATGCGCAGCGCCGTGCGGATCAGGTCCCGGATCGAGATCCTTCCGAGTCCTTCCAGGTTGGGGTCCCGCGTTTCCATCCGCACCAGGTTCGGGAGGCCCTGCAGCTGCAGTTCCAGCGAGTCCTCGATCGTGATCACGCGCTCTTCCGCCGGAATAAAGGCCGAGAGCGCATTCAGAAACGTGGTCTTTCCCGAGCCGGTGCCGCCGCTGATGAAAATGTTGCATCCGCACTTCACGGCGGATTCAAGAAATGCGGCGCAGGCCGGCGTCAGGGCTTCGAGGGCGATCAGTTTTTCCATCGTCAGCGGATCTTTGAAGAACTTCCGGATGGTGACGACAGGCCCGTCCGGGGCGGCGGGCGGAAGCACGATGTTCACGCGCGAGCCGTCCGGCAGACGCAGGTCCGCGATAGGCGATGCTGTATTCACCAGGCGGTTGACCCGGGCCGCCATGACCTGGATCACGTCGTCCAGGGCGTCCCGCCCCGAAAAATTCCTGTTCCACCGCCGGATCTCATTGCCCCTCTCCACAAATATGTTCTTCGTTCCGTTGACCATGATCTCCGTCACGGAATCGTCTTCCAGCAGCGGCTGGAGAATGTCCATGCCCCGGAAGGAATCCAGCAGTTGTTTGCGGTAGGTCTCCTTCGCCTTCAGACTGAGTCCCTGATCTCGTCCCCATTCTGTCAGAGCCCGGTCGATCTCCGCAAGCAGAGCCGCTTCGGAATAATCGGTCTCCTTCAGATCGAGCGCGATCCGGCGGCGGATCCGTTTGAGTTCCTCCCTCACGGTTCCGCCTCCGCCAGCGCTTTCAGGCAGCGGCCCCAGGACATGAGTCTCAGTTCCCGGTGGTCCACCCATCCGGGCAGCGGTTCCGGCGGAAGCCGGTACGGACGGAGTTTGGACAGAAAAGCCTCTCCGCGCGCCCGTTCCATCTGCTCCCGCCATTCTTCCCATTTGGCGATGGCCAGACGGTCTTCCCGGAGCGGAACGTAGATCCGGTCGCAGCATTTCAGGATCTCCTCCGGGTGCACGATCCCGTCCCCGACGTCGATCAGGATGTACCTCGCCCCGCTCCCGGTCCTGAGCTGCCCCAGCAGGAATTCCCAGTCTCGGCTGTTCATCTCCAGCAGGTCGTCCGCCTCCCGGACCGGCGGGATCACTGCCAGCGGGCCGTAGTATTCGGTCAGTTCTTCCAGATGCTCCAGCGGATCTCCCTGCACGCGGGCATAATACAGCAGGTCCGACAGTCCGCCTCCGCTGCCCGGCAGGATCTGGCGCAGACCGGAATACCGTTCCAGATTCAGCAGCAGCGCGGATGCCGTTTCCGCAAAATGCAGGCCCATCAGGATGGCGCTGACGCTCTGCCCGGCCCCGTGCACCGGCGAATAGAATCCGATCAGACGGCACGGCGCATGCGTGACCGTTTCCGGTTCCCCGGTCTTCCAGCTCTTACGGATCCGGCTGATCTGTCTGTCCATCGGCCGGTATATCGGCAGCTGCCGTTCGTCCGCCGCTTCGCTCCTATCCGTAAAGACGAGGAAGGGGATCCCCCGCTCCTCGGCCGGACGCGTGTCGAAGCCCTCCTGTCCGATGACCAGCGAGGCGGAGCCCTCGCGGACGTATTTCAGGAACGGCGCCTCCTCCGTGAAGACCGTGCAGCGGATCTCCAGATTGCTTTTTCTCTCCAGATACTCCGAAAAACGTCTCAGGAACACGGGATCGGTATGATATAAAACAAGCCTTTTCTCAGACATAAGACTCCTTTTTCCGGCTGCGTGCCGGGTCTTCAGTTTCTGCGGGTTCGGGCGGAATGCGGTCGAAATTCAGAATGTGATTTGATTATGGACCCGCTCCCGCCCCGGGTCAAGTGAATTGACCGCGGCCGCCGACGCTTTTCGCGCCGGGCTCTCCGGCGGTTTTCACGATTTGTTCATCATTTTTTCCGGGATTTTACCTTTACCTTTTCCGGATATTTTGATAGAATGATTCTGCAAGCGAGGTGAACGATATGATTTCTGATGTCGACATGTATTTATTCGGTCAGGGCACCCATTACGAGATCTACAAAAAGCTGGGAGCGCATCCCTGCGAAGTGGGCGGCGTAGCGGGTTTTTCCTTTGCCGTCTGGGCGCCGCACGCCGTTTCGGTCTCCGTCGTGGGGGATTTCAACGGGTGGAACAATACCCGCAATCCCATGATGCTGCTGGAGGGCTCCGGCATCTTTGCCTGTTTCATCCCGGAAGCGCAGGCCGGTCAGCTGTACAAGTATGACATCCTGACGCAGAACCATCAGCACCTGCTCAAGGCAGATCCCTTCGCGTTTTCCACGGAATTCCGGCCGGGCACCGCGTCCCGTCTGTACGCGCCGTCCTATGAATTCCACGACGACGAGTGGATCGCGGCCCGTCCCGCCTCGCAGGCGGAGATCCGCCGGGCGCCGCTCGCCATATACGAATGCCAGCTGGCCTCCTGGATGCGCCATCCCGGGGCCGACCCCAGTTTTTATTCCTACCGCAAACTCGCGGAGCGTCTGGGCGGCTACGTCAAATATATGGGCTACACGCACGTGGAGCTGATCGGGATCTCCGAATACCCGCTGGATGCCTCGTGGGGCTATCAGGTCACCGGGTACTATTCCCCCACTTCGCGGCACGGCTCGCCGGATGATTTCAAATATTTTGTGGACGAGATGCACAAGCAGGGCATCGGCGTGATCATGGACTGGGTCCCGGCCCACTTCCCGCGCGACGCGCACGCTCTGGCGAATTTCGACGGCGAACCGCTGTTTGAATACGCGGACCCGCGCCGCGGCGAGCACGCGGAATGGGGCACGAAGGTCTTCGATCTGGGCCGTCCGCAGGTCTCCAATTTCCTGATCGCCAACGCCTTGTACTGGCTGCGCGAATTCCATATCGACGGCCTGCGCGTGGACGCGGTCGCTTCCATGCTGTACCTGGATTACGGCAAACAGGGCGGGAACTGCGCCACCAACATTTACGGCGGCAATGAGAATCTGGAATCCATCGAATTTTTCAAGCATCTGAACAGCGTCATCCGCCGGGAGTGCCCCGGCACGTTCACCGTGGCGGAGGAAAGCACGGCGTGGCCCGGCGTCACGGCGGACCCGGAGGACGGCGGCCTCGGCTTCACGTTCAAATGGAACATGGGCTGGATGCACGACTTCCTGGAATACATGGAAAAGGACCCCATCTTCCGCCGCTACCACCACGGCAAGATGACCCTGCCCATGACCTATTCGGGCGCGGAGCATTACATCCTGGTCCTCTCCCACGACGAAGTGGTGCACATGAAGCGCTCCATGTTCGAAAAGATGCCCGGCGACGAATGGCAGAAATACGCCGGCCTGAAAGCCGCGTACACCTTCATGACGGGCCATCCCGGCAAGAAGCTGCTCTTCATGGGCGGGGAATTCGGCCAGCGCCGCGAATGGAACGAGGACCGCGAACTCGACTGGTTCATGCTGGGCGACGAACGGAACCGCGACCTCCAGGCGTATTACCGCAGCCTGCTGGAGCTTTACCGCCGCTATCCGATCCTGTATACCACGGATTTCGGCGGCGAAGGCTTCGAATGGATCAACTCCTGGGACGCGGACCGCTGCATCTTCAGTTTCACCCGGAGCGACGCGGGGAAAGAGCACCCGCTCGTGTTCGTTGTGAATTTCGCCCCCGTGCCGCGTGATGATTACGCGGTCGGCGCTCCGGCGGAAGGCCGCTATGAACTGCTGCTGGATCAGACCCGCGGATTCTATGAAGACGCGGAAGACCGCCCGGTCCTGGCAACGGAAGCCGCCGAATGCGACGGACGGCCGAACCGTCTGTCCTTCCCGCTGGCGGCATACGGCACCGCGGTGTACCGGAAACTGTGATCCGCGGCACGATATAAAAAAGACGCAGGCGACGGGATCTCTCCCCGGCCTGCGTCTTTTTTTTGCGGTGTTTTGCCCGCGGGCCCAGCAGCCCGGACGGATCATTTCATCAGCAGCGCGTACAGCGTATTGCGGCTGATCGCAAAATCCTCCGCCATCGCTTTGATGGCTTCCTTTTTTGTCATCCCCCGGCTCATATACGACTGCAGATGCTCTTCCGGCGAACGGCTTTCCCAGCTGCTGCGCATTTCTTCCCGCTTTTCTTCCGGGCTCCTGCCTGCGATGACCAGCACGTACTCGCCGCGCGGTTCTTTTTCCCGGTACAGGGCCGCCGCTTCTTCCAGCGTCGCCGGCAGCGCCTCTTCATGGATCTTCGTCAGCTCGCGGCACAGGCAGACGGCGCGGCCGCCGCCCAGGCACTCCTTCAGTTCCTGGAGCGTTTTCCGCAGGCGGTGCGGCGCTTCGTAAAGAACGATGGTCCGCGGCTCCTCCCGCAGCGCATCCAGCACAGCTTTCCGGTCCTTGCTTTCCATCGGCAGGAATCCTTCGAAAACGAACCGCCGGGCGGAGATCCCGGACAGGGTCAGCGCCGTGATCAGCGCGCAGGGGCCGGGCAGGGACGTCACCGGGATGCCCGCTTCCCGGGCCATGATCACCAGGACCTCGCCGGGATCCGAGATGACCGGCGTGCCCGCATCGCTGATCAGGGCGACGTTCTGTCCCTGCAGCAGCCGCCCGACCAGTTCTTCCGCCCGCTCGTATTTATTATGTTCATGATAACTGATCAGCGGCTTGCTGATCCCGTAAAGATCCAGCAGTCCCCGGCTGTGACGCGTATCCTCGGCCGCGATCAGATCGACTTCCTTCAGGATGCGCACGGCCCGGGCGGAAATGTCCTCCCGGTTCCCGATCGGCGTGGCGCAGATGTACAGCGTACCGCAGCTCATTTCCCGTTCTCCTCTTCGGCTCCCGCGCCGCAGGCTTTCCGGACTTCTTCCGAAAACACGCCCGGCGCCTCGTAGATCAGACACGGCGCTTCCACGACCAGCCCGTCGCGCGCGCCTTTTTTTGCCTCCAGCAGGAACAGTTCCCCGCTGTCCCCCCGGAACGAATGCACGATCCGGAGCCTTCTTGCCTTGAGGCCCGTTCCGGGCAGCAAAGCCAGAGCCTCTCCCATCCGCCAGCAGCGGAACACCAGGAAAAGGCTGCCGCCTTCGCGGAGCAGCGCCGCGCTTTCCCGCAGCACGTCTTCCAGCGTGCAGGCCACTTCATGGCGGGCGATGGCCTTGACGGACGCCGGATTCAGCAGGCCCGAGCCGGCCTTGAAATACGGCGGATTGGCGACCACCGCGTCGAATCCGTTCTTTCCCAGATACTCCGACGCATGGCACAGATCCGCCTCCAGCACGTCGACCTCATCCGACAATCCGTTGAGTTCCATGTTGCGGCGCGCGAGTCCGGCCAGTTCCGGCTGGATCTCCACAGCCGTGAAATGTCCGCCCTTGTTCCGCGCCTTGAGCAGCAGCGGAAGGATCCCGTTGCCGCAGCCCAGATCCGCTGTCTTCGCCTGCGGGGAAATGTCCGCGAATTCCGCGAGCAGCACGGCGTCTATGCCAAAACAGAAGGATCCCGTATGCTGAATGATACGAAATCCCTTCCGTCCCAGATCGTCTGTCCTCTCGTCTTTTTGGAGAGAGGCCGTCATGATTCCACGGAGCTCTTCGTCCCGGCGCCGTCCCGGCTCTCCAGGGCTTCCAGCGCGCGCGCCTCTTCCAGTTCCTCTTCGCTGAGTTTTACACGGCCCTTGCGGTGGCGCTGGCTGAACATCAATTCCTCCACCGGGTATTCCGCGACGTCGGAATCGTCCCCGTCGGGGTTGATCAGCACTTTCACGGTCTGGCGGAGCACGTTGACGCTCTGCACCACGCCCTTTGTCCCTTCTTCACGGACCGTGACGCGTTCGCCGACCTGCGGCAGTTTGCCGTTCAGGTATTCGTAGGTGGCCTGCTCGTTGTTCAGGCAGCACATCAGACGGCCGCAGATCCCGGAGATCTTGGTCGGATTCAGGGAAAGGTTCTGCTCCTTCGCCATCCGGATGGAGACCGTCTGGAATTCGCTTAAATAGCTGTGGCAGCACAGTTCGCGGCCGCAGACGCCCACGCCGCCCAGCAGCTTGGTCTCGTCGCGCACGCCGATCTGCCGCAGCTCGATGCGGGTGTGGAACACGGAAGCCAGGTCCTTGACCAGTTCGCGGAAGTCCACGCGGTTGTCCGCGGTGAAATAAAACAGGATCTTGCCCCCGTCAAACGTATATTCCACGGAGACCAGTTTCATCAACAGTTTGTGCTTGGCGATCTTTTCCCGGCCGATCTGGAACGCCCGGGCTTCCAGGCCGCGGTTCTTGCCGTCCTGCTCCAGATCCGCCGCCGTGGCGATCCGCAGGACAGGCTTAAGGTCCGTTTCCTCGGTCTCGTACACGGCCAGCACCGTGCCCATCTCCAGGCCGCGGGCCGTTTCCACGATGACCTTCATGTTGCGGTTCAGTTCCAGACCGTTCGCGGCATAATAATGATGTTTGCCGGGATGTCTCAATCCTACACTGACCTTCTGCATCTATATCTCCTCACTTTCTTCAAGTGCTTCCCGAAATGACAGGCAGAACGCGCCCGTCACGTTATCCGCTTTGATGTTCAGCCGCAGCTGTGTCTTCGCCTGCTGTATGATGTTCCACAGTTCTTTCAGGCTCCGGTCCGTCAGCCGGTCCGCATAATCCCGGAGAAGGCCTTTCTCCTCCGGAAAGTGCAGGCCGCCGTCCGCCCCGCCTTTCAGAGAATAAATATCCCGCAGCACTTCCTCGAATCTCCGGACCTGGGCCTCCGGTTCAAGCCCCGCCTTTTTCAGCCGGGAACAGACGTCCAGGCAGCCGCCCGCGGACATCCCGTCCAGTTCGGAGACCACACGGAGCAGTTCCTCCGACCCGGCGCCCGCGCGCTGAGGTTCCGCGGACAGGTCCGTTTCTTCCGCCGACAGGCACACCATGCGGGACAGCAGGGTGGGCAGAAACGCGCTGCGGTTAAAACCGGCCAGCAGAACCACGCCGTAAGCGGGCGGTTCTTCCATGGTCTTGAGCATGATGTTCTGGCACAGCGGCGTCAGCGTGTCCGCTTCCGGGATCAGGTAGATCTTGCGCGGGAAACGGTAGGGGCGGATGCCGATGTCGCTCACCAGCTGTTCGCGGATCTCTTTGGCGCTGTAGGCGGCTTTGGCTTTCGTCAGCCGGATGACGTCCGGATGATTGCCGCTGTCGAACGCGCGGCAGGAGGCGCAGACGCCGCAGCCGGTGCCTTTTTCACAGGCAATGAGGCGCGCGGCGGTATTCATGACCCGCTCCGCCTGGCCGGATCCCGCCGCCTCCAGGAAATAGGCGTGGCCGAGTTCCTGCCGGGCCAGCACTTCCCGGAGATAGGTCTCCGCCCGTGTCATGACAGTTCCTTTCTGATGACGTCCTCCAGTTCCCGCAGGCATGTATCGAAGTCATCGTTCCGGTAAACACGCGGGAAAGCGCAGGCAGCGATCTTCTCATCGGAGAAATCCTGCTCGTCCGCCAGGAAGCGGCGGCACATCTCCGCGTATTTCGGTTCGGCCTGGCGGCGTTCGCGGGCCAGAGCGCGGGCAAGACGGACCCCTTTGTCCACTTCGATGTAAAGGGGGACGACCCGGTCCGCTCCGAAATAATCCCGTGTCTTCCGATACGATTCCAGCGTACCCGTCACCAGGTAGGACGAAGTCTCCAGGTCCAGATGGCCGTCGTCCACCGTGGCGTAGATCCAGGGGCCGTAGACCGTGTGGTACAGGCGGGATTCTATGACTTTTCCGGAACGTTCCAGTTCGGCAAACTGTCCGGCACTGACAAACCGGTACTCTTCTCCGTCCGTCTCCCCGCTGCGCCGCGGGCGCGTCGTGGTCATGCGCACCGGTTTCAGAGCGCCCGAAAACCTTTCCAGCAGAGCCTTTGCCAGGCTGTCCTTGCCGGAAGCGCTCGGACCGATCAGATAAAACAGTTTTCCCATGGTCATTCCTTCGGGTTTTTCTCCGCGGATACCGTCCGCCGGGGGAATATTATACTCCTTTTCGATGCGTTTCGCAAGCGGGACGTTCCCGCCGCGCGCCGTCCCGCGGGTCACGCTTCCTTCGCTTTCTCCTGCGTGCCTGCCTGCTCATGGTCCAGCACCAGGCGGAACTGCGTTTCATAGAGTTCCCGGTACACGCCGTCCTTCGCGAGCAGTTCATCGTGCGTGCCGGATTCCGCGATGACGCCGCCCTGCACCACCAGGATGCGGTCCGCTTTCAGGATCGTGGACAGGCGGTGCGCGATGACCAGGCTCGTGCGGCCCTGCATCAGCAGTTCCAGCGCGTTCTGGATGGCTGCCTCGGAAATGGAATCCAGCGCGGATGTCGCTTCGTCCAGGATCAGGATCTGCGGATCCTTGAGGATCACGCGGGCGATGGAAATGCGCTGCTTTTCACCGCCGGACAGTTTGAGGCCGCGGTTGCCCACCACCGTGTCATAACCCTCCGGCTGGCTCACGATGAAGTCATGGATGCTGGCCGCCCGGCACGCCGCCTCGATTTCCTCCTGCGTCGCGTTTTCCTTCGCGTACATCAGGTTTTCCCGGATCGTGCCGTTGAACAGGTACGTATCCTGCGTGACCACGCCGATGTGGCCGCGCAGCCAGGTCAGGTCCATCTCGCGCACGTCCGTGCCGTCGATCGTGACGCTGCCCTTCTGCACGTCATACAGGCGCGGGATCAGGTTCACCAGTGTGGATTTGCCGGAGCCGGAAGGCCCCACGATCGCATACATTCTGCCGCCCGGAACGGTAAAATTCACGTCCGTCAGCAGCGGCTTGTCCGGCAGGTAGGAAAAGGCGACGCCTTCGAAGCGGATGTCGCGGTTCCTCATATCCGGCTTTTTGCCGTTTTCCGGCGACTGGATCGTGATCTCGCGGTCGAAATAATCGAAGATCCGGGTGAACAGCGCCAGGGAACGGGTGAAGTCCACCTGCAGGTTCAGCAGGGATTCCACTGGCCGGTACAGGCGGTTGATCAGGGAGACCGTAGCGGTGATGGTACCGACCGTCAGCGTGGGATCCCAGTTCCGGATGATGAACAGGCCGCCGGCGAAATAGATCAGCAGCGGGCCGAGCTGGGTGAACATGCCCATCACGACGCTGAACCACCGGCCGCTGCGCGCTTCCTTCAGCGAGACCTGCGTCACTTCCTCGTTCACCTGCTGAAAGCGCTCGTATTCTCTCTGTTCGCGCGTGAACAGTTTGATCAGCAGGGAGCCGCTCACGGAGAGGTTCTCGTTGATCAGCTGGTTCATCTCGTCGCGCTTTTCCTGGCCTTCCGAAAGCAGCTTATAGCGGGTCTCGCCCACACGCCGCGTCGGAAGGAGCAGCAGGGGGATGACCAGGATGCCGACCAGGGCCAGCTGCCAGCTCATCGTGAACAGGGCGACCATCGTGGTGACGACCGTCGCGACGTTGCTGACGATGCTGGACAGCGTTCCGGAGATCACGCTGCTCACGCCGCTGATGTCCGTGTTCATGCGGGTGATGATGTCGCCCTGCTTCTCCGTGGTGAAGAACGCGTGCGGCATATGCTGCAGATGGTCGTACATCTGGCCCCGCATGTCGAAGATGATGCGCTGGCTGATCCAGGAATTGATGTAGCTCTCCGCGACGCCGATCACCCGGGACAGCGTCAACGTCAGGAACGCCAGGATCAGCAGTTTGACCAGCATGGCCATGTCGCGGCCTACCAGCGCCTCATCGACGATCTTACCGGTGATGATGGAGGGCAGCAGGCCGACCACCGCCGAAACGAGGATCGTGACAAAGACCAGGATGAACTGCCATTTGTACGGCTTCAGATAACTCAGGATCCTCTTGAGCAGGCCTTTGGTCACCTTCGGCTTGTTTTTCTTTTCTTCTTCGGTCAGGAACCCGCGCGGGCCCAGACCTCCTCCCATTCTTCCGCCCATGATAAAACTCCTCGGCTACGGATGGTGTGCGGACATCTGTCTTCCGTCCGCGGGATCAGTCTTTACGCTTCCAGCACGCCGGCAGCTTCTTCCAGCAGGTCGCGGATCGGCAGATGCTGCGGGCAGGCCTCTTCGCAGGCGCCGCAGCGGATGCAGTCGGACGCCCTGCCGCTTTCGCGGGTCCTCATTTTATAGCTTCTGGCCGCGGTCTCCTGATTGCCGAACCGCAGGTACTGGTTGTACGCCGAGAAAATGCCGGGGATCCGGATCTGCATCGGGCAGCCTTCCACGCAGTATTTGCAGGCCGTGCAGCCGATCTGCCGCTGGGAAGCCAGGACTTCCCGCACCGCCTCGATCGCGGCCCGCTCCGCTTCGTTCAGCGGTTGGAAGCGGTCCTTCCCCATATAGGACATGTTGTCCCGCACCTGGTCGATCGTGGACATGCCGGACAGGACAGCCAGGATGCCGTCCAGGGAGGCGGCAAAGCGGATGCCCCAGGAGGCCAGGGACATGCCGGGCGCTTCCTTCTTCAGGATCGCGGCGGCCGCATCCGGCAGCGTTGCGAGCGTTCCGCCCTTGACCGGCTCCATGATCACGACCTGCTTGCCGTGCCGGCGCGCCGTTTCGTATACCGCGCGGGACTGCACGTCCGGGTTCTCCCAGTCGGCGTAATTGATCTGCAGCTGGACGAACTCCACCCACGGATGCGCGGTCAGGAGGGCATCCAGCACCTCGGGCGTGTCATGGAAGGAAAAGCCGCAGTGCTTGATGAGGCCTTCCGCCTTGCGGTCCGCGATGAACTGCCACGTGTCGAACTCGTCGTGCAGGCCGATATTGCCCGTGCCCAGGGCGTGGAGCAGGTAGTAGTCGAAATATCCGGCGCCCGTGCGCTCCAGACTGGTGTAAAACTGCTGTTTGGTTCTTTCCGCGGTACGCGGCTGCACCCCGGTGTTCATCTTGGTCGCCAGCGTGTAGCTTTCGCGGGGGTGCCGGTCCACCAGGAATTTCTTCGCGGCTTCTTCTGAGCCTTCATACACGAAGGCGGTGTCGAAATAAGTGCCGCCGTTCTCCAGGAAATGGTCCACCATTTCCGAACACTGCGCGACGTCGATGCTGCCGTCCTCCTGACGGGGCAGCCGCATCAGGCCGAATCCGAGTCTGCTGCTCATTGTTTTCCTCTCTTTCCGGATCCAGTCACCAGATCCTCCGTAACACTGCTTTTGGATGATCATATCCCTTCTGGCTGAAAGCTCCCGTCTTCGTTCTTCTTCTCCGGGGCGTCCCGCCAGCTGCTCTAAAATATGTTCCGTCTTCTCCTGTTCTTTCCGCAGGTACTGCCGAAAAACCTCCCGGTCCTCCGGCGCCGGATCTTTCCCGAAGGCCAGTTCCTCCGGCGCAAGCGTCTGCGCTTCTCCGGGATGCACGGACAGGATGAAATAGTACTTTCCGTCTTCCTCTACCAGCCGTTCTCCTTCAATGAAATAGTTCTCGTCCCGCAGGAAGCGGCGGAATTGTTCCAGTTCCGACTGCGGCGACAAAATGAGACGCGCGGCGGCACGGGCTGCCGCTCCTCCCTCCCGCAGGATACGCTGCATCAGCGCGCCTCCCATTCCGGCAATGATGAGGACGTCCGCCTCGCCGGGGGTGAGCGGCTTCAGGCCGTCCCCGAGCCGCAGATCGATCCGCTCCGCCAGCCCGTGCGCCGTCACCAGCCTGCGGGCCGCCTCGAGCGGGCCGGAGCGCAGATCCGTCGCGATCACGCGCGGACAGAGGCCCCGTTCCGCCAGGGCTGCGGGGACCAGGCCGTGGTCCGTGCCGATGTCCGCCGCGGTGGTTCCGGACGGCACCAGGCCGATGATAGTTTCCAAACGTCGGGAAAGCGCCACTCAGATCTCCACCTTTACACTCTCGGCCTGCGCCAGGTTTTCCTTCGCCTCGGCCGCGGCGATCTCGCTCTCCACGGAGGCGACGATCTCCTCGTACTGCACCGGATCCATCTCAGGCAGTTCGTCCACGGACGAGATGTTGAAGCGGCGCAGAAATTCCTCGCTGGTCTTAAACAGGATCGGACGGCCCGGCGCGTTCAGGCGCCCGGCTTCCTCCACCAGCCCGTATTCCACCAGCTTGTTGACCGCGTGGTCGCTGGAAACGCCGCGGATCCGCTCGATGTCCGCTTTCGTCACCGGCTGCTTGTACGCGATGATGGACAGCGTCTCCAGCACCACCTCCGTCAGCACGGGCTGGCCGGGTTTCTTCACCAGTTTGATCAGGGTCTCGTAACAGCCTTCCGCGGTGGAAAGCTGCAGTTTGTTCTCCAGCGTCAGCAGACGGAAGCCGCGTCCGCTGCTTTCGTACTCTTCCGACAGGGATCTCGCCAGTTCGTCGAGTTCTTCGCGGCTGACGCCCATCGTTTCCGCCAGGACGTCCTTGTCCACGGCGTTTCCCATGGCGAACAGGACGCCTTCCAGGATATATTCGCGTTTCATGCGGCACCTACCAGTATAAAGTCATCACGGGTGCTGTCTTCCGTCAGACAGATCTCCCCGGTCTTGATCAGCTCCAGAACGGCGAGGAACGTGACCACCACCTCCAGCTTTGACGCCGCCGTTCCGAGCAGGCTGCGGAACGTATGGCGGCCGGGCTTTTTCACGAGCGTCCGCACATGGTCCAGGCGGTCGCCGATGCGGACGGCTTCGCGTTCGATCTCCCCGAAATGGCTGTGGACCCTGTCCTGCTTGTCCTGCAGGCGCTTCAGGATCTCCCGGCAGATCCGGTACAGCCGCTCTTCCGTCACATTCTCCAGCAGCCGGTCCAGATCCACGGGCGGCCGGTATTTCTCCACTTCGCGGGGCAGCGATCTCTCCCGGTAATAGAATCGCTCGCTCCCCTCCTGCATCTCGTTGAGGTCGCCGGACAGCAGTTTGAATTTCCTGTGCTCCAGCAGGCGCGCCACCAGTTCGGCCCGGGGGTCCTCTTCTTCGCCGGTATCGGTCTCCGGCTTCGGAAGGAGCATGCGGGCCTTGATATCCAGCAGCGTCGCCGCCATCACAAGGAATTCGCTCAGATCGTCCAGCCGTTCCTCGCGCATCAGCTCCAGGTACTCCAGATACTGCTCCGTGATCAGGGAGATCGGGATGTCGTAGATGCTGACCTTATTCTTATCGATCAGATGGAGCAGGAGGTCCAGCGGGCCTTCGAAGCTGTCCAGTTTCAGGGAATATTCCATGCGTCAAAACCTGTCTTGCTACATTTTGTGGCAGGCAAAAGACAGACACACTACCACATCTTGTTATTTTAGCAAAAAAAAGAGAGAGAAGCAACAAAAACTTCTCTCTTACTTTCTGACCAGATCCACGATCAGAACTTCCCGGGGATTGAATACCCGGACGGGGATCGTATGCGTCCCCAGACCGGCGGATACGATCATCTTCGTATCGTCCCGCTCATACAGTCCCTTGGTATAAGGCGGGAACAGCTGGAAGCCCGGTCCGATGAGTCCGCCCGCGCCGGGCAGTCTTCCCTGGCCGCCGTGATAGTGGCCGGCCAGGACCAGGTCCGCCCCCCAGGCCGCGTATTCCTTCAGGTAGGCGGGATGATGCGCCAGCAGGATCTGAAACGGACGGGGCGGCCCGAGCAGTTCCCGCAGGTCCTCCCGTGCCGGAGGCTTCCGTTTTCTGCGGTGGTGCGTGAACTGCTCTTTGCCCAGGGCCAGGCCCGAGATCGTCAGCGGATCCTCCGCATCTCCCAGACTGGCGGAAGAATTGTCCAGAAACACGACGCCCTTCCTCTCCAGCGCCCGGCGGTACTGCCGGTATGCGGCCCGGTGATCCTCGTCGTTTTCCCACGTGGATTCGTGATTGCCCGGCGCGTAATACACCGGCCAGCGTTCCGCCAGTTTCGCGGTGCATCCGTATCCGCGGGTAAAGCGCGGCGGAGTCAGATCCGTGGGCCGGTTCACCATGTCGCCGGCGATCAGGACAAAGTCCGGCGCTTCCCGCTCCAGCATCCCGACGAGCCTGGGATAGATGTTGTTATGCAGGTCGGACAGGACGGCCAGACGAAGCTTTGCCGGACGCTGCCAGCAGGGAACTTCGACCGTATAAAAATGGGGACGGATCAGTTTTATGAGCGGGTCTTTCATTTCTGCCTGCCGTAACTGCCTTCGGTAAACAGCCCTTTGTATTTGATGCTGCCGTCGGCATGATAGAGA
>JAEEGL014511136.1_pt1 | contig 24534 bp, 18 predicted proteins | sample 9134231 | NCBI WGS metagenome assembly JAEEGL01 (sample SAMN16246548, study PRJNA631951) | gut metagenome | biome: gut microbiome; feature: rumen; material: fiber-attached | host: Bos | place: Iran: Karaj | collected 2018-10
AGCAATTCGAACGATGATGGTCAGATTAAATGTGGCGATACTGGTGGCACTGACCCAATGTCATTTGCTGCGCAGTTTATTGGTAGAACAAAAGAGACTCTTTTGTGCGATGGTACTCCTGGTAACGGCACACCTTCTGGCGTAGCTTACAATAAGACCGGTAAAGGTTGTGGACGTCAAGAAAGTGGCGATGGCTATACCCGTAATGGTAATAATGGTGGCGATGGCGCTACTGCAATTCCACGTGGCTCTAATGGCATGTTCAGCAACCAAGACTGGGCAAAGTTCTTAAAGAGAGTATTTGACGAAGAAGCCGAAAAGGAAAAATGGGAATATCGTTTCGTAGATGTCGCCTACTATCATGAGATGGTCGGTTACTACCTATATCGTCTTGAGATTCAGCATAAATGCGGCGGCACTTCCGGCACGCCAATGACAGAAAAACCAGCCGATATGGATATGGTCTTAACTGACGTTACTCAAGATGGCGATCAGGCCGGTAAGGTTGTTTATAAAAAATACAACGTAAACAGCTCCTTCAGTCACGAGTTCGTCGATAATAGCAGAGTAATGTCCTGTAAAGGCATGATTTCGCGCGCTAACGATGCCGATATGTATGGCAAATACCGTGATCGTCTTGTTGCTACGTTAAACTATAAGTGTCACGAAGATATTGAAAAGCGTAAGAAAGCCGTAGAGGATGCTGGTGGCACCATCAACGAAGAAACCATGGCTGCATATAATGCCGCAAAGAGTGATACATCCAAATATAATATCGGTATGTGGATTAAGGGCGACGAAAACACCGGTTGGCAGTGCGCCGACATCGGTGACTTTGAGGGCGCCCATCAAGAAGATCCGCATGGCGAAGACCCGGACGTTGATAGTAGTGAAGCCGATTGTTACACTAACGCCGGCTCGCTTGGTTGGATTCTTTGTCCAATCATCAACCAAGTATCTGATGCAATTCAAGGTATTTATACAAAATACATCACCCCATTCCTAGTGCTCGACTCCGAGCTCTTCAAGGAAAATAGCGGTACTTACGAAGCTTGGAAGCAGTTCCGCGATATGGCGAACATCGTATTTGTGATTATATTCATCTTTGTTATATTCTCGCAGCTTACTGGTGTCGGTATCGACAACTATGGTATTAAGAAGATTTTGCCAAAACTCATTATTGGCGCAATCTTAATTAACCTTTCTTACATCATTTGTCAGCTAGCAATCGATGTCGCCAACATCGTCGGCTACTCTATCGGTGGTCTCTTCGATAGCATCCAGAACGGCATCGATTACAGTAAGTTATCATTGTCGGAAACTGGTGGTCAAACGCTGAAGAGCATTGCAGCTCCAATTATCTTGATAGTATTGATTGGCCTCATTTGTGCTGGTGCATATCTAGCAATCGGCCCAACCGTATTGATTCCGGTCTTTATGGCGGTCATTTCAGTATTCATCGCGATTCTGTTCTGCTTTATCTTGCTTGCAGTACGCAAAGCATTCGCAGTATTGCTGGTCGCTATATCGCCTCTGGCATTCGCATGTTACATGCTGCCGAACACAAAACCCCTATATACAAAGTGGTTTAATGCCTTCAAAGGCGTCTTACTGGCATTCCCAATCTGTAGCGCCATGATTTATGGTGGCCAGATGGTGGCTCGTATTATCGTTATGGCAGCTGGTAACAGCAATATGCCATCTACGATTGCTCTTTCTGCAGCAGTAATCAGTATTATTCCAATCTTCATGATTCCAAAAGCGATTTCCGGCTCTATGGCGGCAATCTCTGGCGGTATCGTTGGTCTTCAGAACAGGCTCACCGGCGGAGCCAAGGGTGCCATCGGCAGAAGCGGCTGGGCTATGGATAAGCGCCGCGAAACCATGGAAATGCGTAACCGTCGTCTCGCTGGCGTAAACCGCAAGGGTGAATTAACTGGTCGCTCCAAAGCGCTTTACGATAAAGATAGCAAGGTTGGCAAATTCCGTCGTAGCCGTGTCGGTAGGGCAATTCCATTTGTGGGTATTAGCGATAGCAAGGATCAGCGCGTTGCAGCCGCAAGGAGTAGGGTGCTCAACGATATGGATATGCGTGCAGGCGAATCTTATGGCGATAGCGCAACCTACGAACAAGCTAAATTCGATCACGAGGTAGCAAACTTCAGAAATAGCGCAGACTTCGCTGCTCTAACTGGTAATAATGACGCCGAAACTATGGGCAGAGAGCTCACCAGGCTTATGGATGGTTCACATGTCTCTGCTGAAGATAAGGTTAAGAGAATGGCTCTCGCGCAAGCAATGGCGGGCGGTTCTGGCGATATGAAGAAACAACTCGCTACTGCTCTTCGTGGTGCCGATGGCGCATCATTCAAAGAGCTTTCGAAAGATTCTGGCATCCGCGCTGGCGTTGGTGATAAAGATGCCTTTGTATCCGATGCTTTGAAACAGGCAAACGCCGGTAAAGTTGATAAGTTTAGCGACTGGGATAACGACGAGAACAGAAGAGCAGTCCTAAATAATGTACTTGATAAGAATAACCTCTTCAGCCAGTCCGGCGGCGTCATTAAGCAGGCTATTCAACAACAAAATGAGGACGGCAGCTACACTGTCAGCGATAGTCGTATTCAGCAAGCTCTCAGCAACGACAATATTGATGTTGCCGATGATGTCCGTGCCGCTATGATGGCTCGCGTTGCAAGCTCTGGCGGCGGCGAAGGTGCAGGCGATGCATCTGCCGGCGGCGGTAGTGAAGGTGGCGGCGAAGGTGGCGGCACTCCAGCTCCAGCTGAAGCGGGTGGCGTAGTCTCTCCAGCTATGCTAACCGACGAAGATATCGCTTATCGCAACAAGCTGAAAGAGATGTCTGAGCGTGGCGATTCTTCCCCAGATGAATTACATATCGATCACAGTACTCCACCATCAGGCGGTGGCAGTGGTAGTTCAACTCCGAAGCCAACTTCGAACCCAGCTGGCAGTAGAACTCCAACCGGTAAACCGCGCGCCAAGGAAGGTAATAAACTAGATTATTACCCAAGGCAAAAGGGTGAAACCAGTGCTCAATATGGCCAGAGGCTTAACAGGCAAAAAATGATTGAACAGAAGTATCAATCCGATCCGCCAAAAGCGGGCGAGAGCCACGCTGACTGGATGAAGCGCGTAGGTATTCCACCGAGCGAACCACCAAAAGCCTAACAAACAAAAATCTCCGGATAATTCCGGAGATTTTTTATGTCGATAATTATTTTTTCATCGCTGCTTGAATCACTTTTTCGAACAGCATTGCGACGGTTAGTGGACCAACGCCACCAATCTTTGGTGTCATTGTTAAATCGTCACGTTCGCGCGCGGCGTCTTCTAGGTCGCCCTTTATTACACCACCTTCAGAAGCGGTTCCAGCATCCACAATTACGCCACCATATTTTAGCATTGTCGTCTTAATTAGCCCCGGTACGCCAGTTGCAGTCACGACCACATCGTAATCAGACAACAAATTCAAATCACTACCTTTATCAAACACAGTGACGTCATAGTTGCTTTCGCGCCACATTTTTTCGAGTGGTGCACCAACTAATTTACCATGTCCAACAATCGCTAATTTTTTATTCTCGAGTTCAATTCCATAGCCCGTCAAAAGCCAATGAATCGCCATAGCGGTCGCCGTATCGGACTCGCCGCGTAAACCATCGACGTCTTTTTCGAGCGGAATCAAATCTAGTATGCTCATGTCGCAATTTGCAAGCGGTAGCTGCACAATTATTCCGGTTACGGCCTCATTTTTTGCCGCCTCGCGCAGTTTTTCTTCCGCGTCGCTCGCGGCCAATTTGACAACTTCAACATCAATATTAATATCATCGCCATAGCGTTGCTTTAAAGACATATATTTCGCAATCACGGGCGAATCGTTGTCATAAAAAATCACTAATTTTGGGAAGATTTTTCTTGCCCTAAGTTGACGCACTTGCTTCGCTTGGCGTTCTTTAACGTAGCCAGCAAGTTCGCGTCCATTTAATTCTTTCATTCGTCTCCTAATTCCATCGGTTCTTGCTCGAGCTTGTAACCGAATTTCTCATAAACGGCATCAATAACTGCTTGACGAGCTTTTGCGAGATCAGCATAATTCTTGGCGCTTTCGTTAATTAAGACCAAGGCAGCCTTATCAGAAACGCGCATACCATAAAACTCTTTACCTTTTAGTCCAGCGTTTTCGATTAGCCAGCCACTTGGAATTTTCCCGCCATCCCAAACTGGAATACCTTTTGCCTCGGCTTTTTTAGCCTCTTCTTCGTCGAGATAAACATTCTTAAAGAAGGAACCCGCCGACGCGAATTCGGCTGGATCTGGCAATTTACCAGCGCGTACGGCTGCTACGCCATCGCGAATAACTTGCGGGTTAAACTCAGTAATTTTATGCTCGTCAAAATAAGCTTGTAGGGAAGTGTAGAACGGCGGCTTCAGCCAATTCTTATGTAATTCCAACGTCACACTGGTAATAAAGTAGCGCCCAACGCCATCGCCGGTATTAAAAATACTATGACGATAGCCGAGATCTAGCTCGTCGGCCATCATATGCTTAAAACAATTGTCTTTGCAATCGTATACGCATACAGAATGCAATGTTTGGGCAATCTCTTGTCCATACGCGCCTACGTTCTGTACTGGCGCCGCACCAACTGTACCTGGAATTTTGCTCAAAGCCTCAATTCCGCACCAGCCATAGAATTCGCCATTCCAAAGCTTAACGCTATACTCCACCAAATCGTCGAGCAAAACGCCACTCTTAGCGCAAAGGCGAATACTATCTTTGTCGCTATCAATTACATAAATCCCTTTTAGCTTATTAACGAAAATTACACCATTAAATCCTCCATCACGGCCAATTACATTACTACCACCGCCTAAAATATAAGTTGGTAAATTCTTTTCCTCCGCGAAACGATAGGCCTCTGCGAGGTCTTTATCCTCTTCAATCTCAATGACATACCTTGCGGCGCCACCGAGCCTCATAGTTGTTAATTCTGATATTGGTACATTTTCGCGTATCTTCATGCCATAATTATACCATTGGATGCATAATTGACCAAATGGCAAGAAAATGATATAATATATATCGCACCTTAAAAATCATCACGCATAAAGGAGGTTTATGCTTTGGAAAAGAATATCCCGAACATCGAGGCGCTACAGAAGTTTCTAGAAGACGAGGCAAATCGCAGCTTTCGCTCTCCGATTTTACCAATGTCGCCCTCAATGCGTCGCCATATGGAAATAATCGAACGATTCAAGAGCTTCACATTGGTTTCGGCTTGGCCGGAACTTAACCTTCCTAAAGGTTCGCAAATCGCCATCCGAGAGAAAGATGACGATACGGTCGCACCATATATGGTCGTCCTCAGTGATATGACGAAGGCATTTCAGAAATCCGACATCCGCAAGGCGCGGCGCAGTCTCATCGATGAGCAAGACACTTTCGATCATCTTATCCTAACCAACGAAGAATGGGCTGAGCTGGTTGACCGCGAAAACGCCAATATCGACACAATTCCGGCGCCGTTCTATCACGAAGCGCTCAAAAACTTCGTGATTCGCGACTACAACGACAACGAGGTTCTTCCGTTTCGGCGTTCGCAACTTCCGCGCATCAAGTGCAATGGTTACGATATCTTGCCGCTCGTCGATACGCTTTTAGCGAGTGACAACGGGCAGACACAGCTGTTTTGCATTGGTCTGGTTGGCGAAGAAGACGACAATATCTACCAAGTAGGCCTATTCTGGTTCGGTGATGTTCCGAGCGAGTACCACGATACTATCGTAGAAATCATCTACGGATATTTCTATGCTCAGTTCGCTTTCCATGTTTGCCCTGAGCGTATTATCGAGGTTAAACCGGACGATCCGGATCCTTTCGAAGAAGTTGATATTTCACCAAGGCCTCAGTCTTCCGCGCCGCGCAAACCTGGCCGTACCACCATCGCGCGCAAAATCTATATTCGCGACTATCCACAATCGCGCAAAGGCCGCGGCATCAATCGTCAGTGCCGTTGCTGGTATGTTCATGGCTTCATGCGCACTTGCAAGAGTGGCAAGCAGGTTTGGATTGAGGGTTATTTCAAGGGGCCCGATCGCAACAACCCAGCCGCCCGCCAGCACACTAAAGACTACGTGATGACCTAAGAGAAGGGCGCCCCTAGTGAGCGCCCTTTTTCATGCTAAAATATATCCGTAGTGCACCCGTAGCTCAGTGGACAGAGCACTGGTTTCCGGTACCAGGTGTCGTGGGTTCGACTCCCGCCGGGTGTACCATTTTTTGTATAAAAAATTGCCCCGCTTGTGCGGGGCTGCTGGTTCGGTGGCTGGCCTTATTGGCCGTGACGTTCCTTGCGGACATAACGGAAAAGGAAAAGATAAACTGCTTGGAGCTTCTCCTGTTCTTCGGCAGAAATGCCGTCAATCTCCTCCAGCTCGGTCGGTTCTCTATCCATCAGGTCCTCGATGATGCTGATGTTGTGCTCCTTGAGCGCAGCAACGGTTTCCGGCTTCAGCACTTTGATACGCGAAATGCTGTCAGCCTCTTCAAGGCGGAACATAAAGCCCTGAACAGCGCGCGGAATTTGATACATAGTCCACCTCCAATGTGCTAGGAATTGTCGAATTTTTGGCGAATCCCAAAAACTCAGCCCGTTTCCTAAGCGGACCATCTTAAATATATCACATCATAAGCGATTTGTCAAGTTATATCTAATAAAATCGTGGTATAATACATCCAAGTGCACCCGTAGCTCAGTGGATTAGAGCACCTGTCTTCGGAACAGGGGGTCGTGAGTTCGAATCTCTCCGGGTGTACCATTTTTATGGCTCAAAAACAGATACGGCTTATGCTATAATGGCCTTAATAAAGAGAGGCCAAAAATGGAGCAAAAAGACGAACTGAAACCGGTCGAAAAACCAGCAGAAAAAGTTGATGAAAAAGCCGAAACAAAAACATCGGAGCAGCCGCAAAAAGAAGAAAAACAGCCCGCGAAAAAGGGCGAAGGTTGGATTAAATTCTTGCGCATTCTGATTTGGTGCGCAGTCGCTATTTTGCTCACAGTTGGTCTTCAGCTCCGCGCCCTCAGTAAAACGTCCTCTGCTTACGCGGATGGTTCGCAGACTGCCAAAGCATCTCTCGGAAATACTCTATTTTGGATTGGTCTAATTCTCGGTCTTGCCAACTTGGCTTGGGGTGCATATCGTTGGTTCTCGCGCCTCGTTAAAGAAAAATGGAAAGCCGGCAAAATCATCGGCAAACTAATTGGTGGCGGTATTTGGCGTACTTTAGCCATTATGCCAGTCATTGCCATCGCTTATTTCGTTATTTCTCCAGCGATCATCGCTAAAACTGTTCCAAAACCAGCCGAACTCGTTAAATATGGCTCGGTCCTGCATAATACTTCACCTAATGAAGCCGAAAATCTCTCCGAAGCGGAGAAGAGACAGCTTGCTGAGTTGCTACTACTTCCAAATGTCAAATTTAGTACCGACGCTAGCTCCAATGTTTCCACGAAGAAATCATTGTTTTCAGCTAATGTCTATGCCGGCTCAAAAGTTACGGTCCTAAATAAGGCCAAACTTTCTCCACAAAATCATTTTGTCATCTTCTATACGGACACCGGTGACGATAAAGTGTCTGATGATGGCGTAGCTAACATGGGCGCCATGTTGGAAGAAATCATTGCATCATATAAATCTCAATATGATCAAGGCCTTAACTATAAAAAATCAAGTTATGAAGGTACTGAAAATGAAGATGATATGCAGGCCGTCTTAGTGGCGAGCGGTATTGATAAAAATATCACCAATACGGCTATGCCAGTCTATATCGTCAATCCATTTTCCGAGAATCCAGATGGTACTCTGGCTTCGTATGTTGGTACCGAATGGAATGATTTTAAGCATCAATTCGCATCGTTCTTTAAGTTTCTTGCCGACAAAGATCAGGAGGAGGGAATAAATCTCTACGAATCGTCCCCGAGCTTACCTTTTATTCACGTACAGCCAGATGCGGTAGGAGACAAGAGTACTTACGAAATAGTTGCGCACGAATTAGGGCACCATTTCATTTCAAATTATTGTTTCACGACGAAATCTACGTCCTGCCCAATCAACAAGATGCTTAATGAGGCCATGGCAAATTACCTTTCAGTTTCTATTACGCCAGCCGGCAAGCAAGGTACGGTTATTCATGGCCACTATAATACCTTTGTTGGATATGGCTGCTATTCGGCTGACAAGCTAATAATTGAGCCAATCCGAAGATATGGCTGTCATTCAAAAGGCAGTAGTGATGGCTATCCTGCCGTTTCATACATGTATAATTACGCAAATGTTGTGCCGAATGGTAAAAAGATTTTGTTTGACGCCTTCAATGAAAGCGATCCGATGGAATACTTATATAATCAAGCCGGCAGGTCAAATTACAAACGCGTCATCACGACGTGGGCAGAACGAACTTTGCTAAATAACTACGGTATGCCGGCACTTACTGGCGATAAGGATCCGAGTGGTTTCAAAGTACCGTGCTACGATTTCTGTACCGAAGACCAAAAGGTTTTCTATTCTAGTATTCGTTTCATGTATATTACGAAGGCTGATTTTTATCATAAAACAGTCAAGATAACTAGCGAGAGTGAAGACATCACATTTATGTCCTTTGGCAAAAATGGCAACACATGGGAAAAGATCGAATCGACCGATGGCGAAATATCTTACACTTTTATGAATAACTCCAAGTATGAAACGGTTGTTCTTGTGCCAGTTAACTATTCTTATGAAGACGATCGTATGATTACAATTAGCGTCAGCGACAGCGAAATAGAAGAGATTATCGAGGAACCAGAACCGGTCGAAGAAGAGCCAGAAGAAGATCCTTATAACCCAATTACACTAGACGATAATGGTTGCGCTCGCATCGAAATTAAAAGTCTGCTTGAACTTCCGGGCCGCCTATATCGCATGCTCAATGAGTCGGAATTTGCCGAAGGCGCCTTTACTGACGAACTCGCAAAAATTGAGGCTGATACAAATAAGGCGAAGGAAGAAATCGATTTTGAAATTTTGACAATTTGTGAAGACAAAATTAAGGCCGGTGTCAATTTTGACCAGGCCAGCAATATCATTAAGCAATCAACGCATACTATTCATCTTGGTCTGCGCAAAAGCGAAGAAATTAATCTATCTGCCTTTGTAAAATACGAGCCGCTTACGCGTCGCTCCAAAGGTTATATTCTCATGGAAACGCCAGATATTGGCATGCATTTATATAGCATTACCGTAGAGTAACAAAAAAGCGGGGCATCAAAGCCCCGCTTTTTATTTATTGTTTTTTATACCATTTTGCGAAATCGTGAATCGCGTTACCGTAGAACGTACGCTTCAGATCGTAGCTTACGTCGCCGATTTCGGCCAGTGTTCGCGTTTCGCCGTCTGGAATATAGAAGAAATCGTGCCAGCGGCCATCTTTGCCGCGCTTTTCGGTAATAAATCTACCTGTGCCGCCGCCAGTAAAGACTACCGGTTCTTTGCCTGGCTCGCAATAAGCGAAGCAGTGTTCGATGCGGGCCTTACGATTTTTCTCGTTTTTCAGCATTTTTAGAAACTTTTCGACACCAATTTGCTTATCGAAATAGGCGTTGTATGGCCCCGGTAAGCCACCGAGCGCTTCTAGGTATAAGCCAGTGTCGGATTTTAGGCATGGTTTGCCAATCTTGTCGGCGCCATATTTTGCTGTAAATGCGACGACTTCGGCGCAGGTTTTGGCCTGAATCTCGTATAGCTCGAAATCTGGGTCCATTATTTCTAAATCGAAGCCGTATTGATCAACTAAGACCTCTTTCGCTTCGCGATATTTAAATTCGTTGCTGGTTAAATATATGAGTTTTTTCATCAAAAATCCTTTCAAAAATCAGTAAATTATAGATAAATACTAGAGACTAGCGTTCATTTTCATCGCGGCGCTCACGCTCAACGCGACGTTCATCCAAGATGCGCTCATCACGCGCATGCACATACACCAACAAAACCAACAGGCCCAACGCCAATAACGCAACCCAACTGATTCCTAATAGTATGTTCATACCTCTATTGTACCAGAAAACTTATGCTTTGCTATATAATTATTATTATGAATATTCTCGAAACAGAAAAACTCACTAAGATATACGGAAAGGGGGACAATAAAGTCAAAGCCGTAAACTATGTTTCGTTAAAGATAAAAGAGGGTGACTTTGTTTCTATTATCGGCGCTTCTGGCTCGGGAAAATCAACTTTATTACATCTTTTAGGCGGCGTCGATCGTCCAACTTCTGGCCGCGTGTTAATTGACGGTAAAGATATTTACGAATTATCCAACGACAAACTAGCTATTTTCCGCCGTCGCAACATCGGCATTATTTACCAGTTTTACAACCTAATCCCGACCTTAAATGTCGTCGACAATATCACTTTGCCGCTAAAACTAGATCATCAAAAAGTCGATGAAAAAGAACTTGATAATATTTTGAAAATTCTTGGCCTCAAGAATCGCCGCAATAATCTGCCGAATCAACTTTCCGGTGGTCAACAGCAACGCGTTGCGATTGCGCGTGCTGTCATTAACAATCCTGCTATTATCCTCGCCGACGAGCCAACCGGCAATCTCGACTCAAAAAATAGCCAAGAAATCATCGACCTTTTGAAATTATTAAATAGGGAATATGGCTGCACAATTATCATTGTCACTCACGACCTCGAAATCGCTCAGCAAACCAATCGCATATTGGTCTTCGAAGATGGTCGCATCGTCAAAGATTATAGGAGAAACAAATGAACATCCTGACTCAGTTGACCGTAGACAATCTTAAATTAAATCGCCGTCGCACCATTGTAACTATTATTGGTGTTGCGCTTTCGTGCGCGTTAATTGTTGCGGTGGCCGGCATGGTTGCCAGCTTCCGTCAAATGATGATGGATGTTTCCATCCACGAATACGGCAACTATCATGATATGTACGAAAATATTTCCGTTGAGCAGCTACACGTAATCGAACAAAACAAAAACGTCGAAAGCTTTTATTTTGGTCGTGTAGACATTAACGACGATAATCGCTGGTATTTATATTACGACACGGCCATAGAAGCCAAAGAAATCACGCTTACGGATTCTTATGACGATACAGCTAAACTAAGAGGTGTTTTTGTACGCTACAAAAATCCGCAAGAATACATGGAAGTGCGTCAAGCAATTATTCAAGACATGATTGGCGATTCTGACGAGAGAATTAAAATTCGCACCAACTCCGATTTAATGCGCTATGAGGGCGTGATGGGCGACAGGATACTATCCACTATTGTCGGTCTGGCAGCTGTTATTATTGTCATAATTATTGTCTCTAGCGTATTCGTAATTCGCAACTCGTTCAGTATTTCTGCAACGGAACGCATGCGTCAATTCGGCATGCTTGCGAGCATCGGTGCAACTTCCTGGCAAATTCGCGGACTTGTGTATATTGAGGGGCTAATAATAGCCTGCTTTGGCATTGTACTCGGATGTATTATCGGCGTTTTAGCCGATTTAATACTGGTCCAGATTGTTAACTTGTTATTGGGCGAAATGTTCTCCATGACGGAAGGATTAATAAATAAAATCCATTTCGTGCTGCCACCAATTGTCATTATAGTTTCCTCGGTATTAACCATAATTACAGTATTGCTATCCAGCCGTTCCGCGGCGCGTAAAGCAGCAAAAATGTCGCCAGTAGATGCGCTTCGTGGCATGCAAGATTATAAAATAAAAAATAAAATTCATGATTCAAAAATCATCCATAAATTATTTGGTATCGGCGGCGTTATTGCAGATAAGAACTTGCGCCGTAGCAGCAAAAAATATCGCACCACGGTCATTTCACTCGTTGTAAGTATTTCGATATTTATTGGCTTAGCTAGCATCCTCAACTATGGTTCACGCATTATTAGCCTACAATATGCAAATATTTCGTACGATATTGTTGCAAATATTTCTAGTGATAAAATTCTATCCGAGGTTCGCGAAATTGACGGCATTAAAGAGATAAATATTATCGATAATTTACCAGTAGAAGAACTAAATTTCCACGTGATGGACCGCGATACCTTCGCAAAATATGCAAAATCTGTGGGCATTATTGGCAATGATTATTCACATACCATCATTCTGAATGATTACGTTTTATTAGAAAATGACGGCAAACGTACAGTGGAGCGCTATACCGACAAACGAGAAGGAGAAACGGTCGAAATATCCATTCGCGGCGAAGACGAAAATGGTGACGAAATCATTAGAAAATACGATGTTGAAATATCTAAAATTACCGACGTGCAGCCTTCGTTTGTCAGCAGTTATGTGCTTTCGTATTATGCGTCCGAAGATTACTACCAAATCGACGAAATGAAGGAAAAATTAGGCGTATATAAAGGCACAAAACAAGTATTAATTAGTACTGATGCACCAGAGGCTGTCACGGAAAAAATCGAATTAATTTTTGAAAAAAATGCCGAAGAAGAAGGTTCGCATTCGGTTTATAACATTTCGCAAGAAGCTCGCCTCATGCGCAATATGTATCTACTCATGTCGATTTTCCTATACGGCTTCGTGATTGTTATTAGCCTCATCGGTTTAACAAATATTTTCAATACTATCACGACCAATGTGGCTCTGCGCGCTAAAGAATTTGCCATGTTAAAGTCCGTCGGTATGACCAAACAAGAATTCAATCGCATGATTCGTCTCGAAAGTATTTTATATTCTTCAAAATCTCTAATCATTGGCGTTCCGCTCGGAATCGCGCTGTCGTATGTCATTTATAAAGCCATCGCCAATTCGTTTGATTATGGTTATATTTTCCCGCTCAAAGCAGTCATTATTGCTATCGTTACGGTTGCAATCTTGGTATTCGCTATCATGAGCTATTCAGTTAAACAAGTAAACAAACAAAACATTATCGAAACAATACGAAACGACAATATATAAACATAAGTGGTAAAATTAAAGAGATGAGCATACTGCAAGTAAAGAATTTAGTAAAAAAATATGGTAAAGGCGACAATGTCGTTATGGCCGTAAATGATGTTAGCTTTGAGGTTTCCGAAGGTGAATTTGTTGCTGTCGTCGGCGCATCTGGCTCCGGCAAATCCACACTCTTACACCTAATCGGCGGCGTCGATAATCCAACATCTGGCGATATTATTGTCGACGGCCAAAACATTTCCAAATACAATTCTGATAAACTTGCTGTATTCCGCCGCGAAAAAGTTGGCATTATTTATCAGTTCTATAATCTTATTCCAGTCTTAAATGTCGCCGAAAACATTACCTTGCCTTGCGACCTCGCCAATCAAAAAATCGACGAAGAGTATCTAAAAGATTTGTTAGAAACGCTTAATCTTTCCGACCGCGTCAAACATCTACCGAATCAACTTTCCGGCGGCCAGCAGCAACGCGTTGCCATCGGCCGCGCACTATTTAATCGTCCAAAATTAATTCTCGCTGACGAGCCAACAGGTAACTTGGACAAAAAATCTAGCGACGAAATTGTAAACTTGCTCAAAACCGCCAATCAAAAATATCATCAAACAATTATTCTTGTAACTCACGACCAAAACATCGCCGCCCAGTCCGATCGAATCATTACTTTCGAAGACGGCAAAATTATTTCCGACGAACGCAAAGCCGAGGCTGAGCATGAAAGTCCTAACGCGGCTTAATTTCGTAAACTTTAAACAAAATCGCGTCCGCACAGCTGTCACTATTACAGGTGTTGCGCTTTCTGTGATGCTGATTTTGATTGTAATCGGCGTCGCAACGAGTATTTGGTATTCAATTATCGAGGATGCTCGCCGCAACTACGGCGATTATCATGTTATGTTTGAGGGGATTCCGGGCGACAAAGTTACGATGCTCGAAAACTCTCATTACTACAATGTGATGTATTATTCGGAGCCAGTAGAAGAATTCATCGACGAAGACGGCGTCAAACATTTGTATTGGTCTGGTCCGTTGCCTGCCTATAGCTACCGAAAAATGAGCGGAAGCGAGCTCATTCGTGACGAGAATCACAAGTACAATGTATTTGTAAAATACAAGAATTTAGCCGACGACACAGAACGTTCACTCAAAATGCAGGAACGTGAACTTTTTGATGCTGGCGTAGAATTTGATGGTTTTTGCGTGAACATTACGGTCCAGATTTTTGAAGGCGATTTAGGTGATATTGGCCGTATCCTTTATGCTTCATTAGCAACGCTTGCAATTGGCACTATGGCTATTGTCTCCGCATTTATAATCCGCAACTCATTTAATATCTCCATTACTGAACGTGTGCGTCAGTTTGGTATGCTTTCTAGTGTCGGCGCCCGTCCACGCCAGATTCGCCGCATGGTATACCAAGAAAGTTTATTAATTGGACTAGTTGCTATCCCGCTCGGAATTCTTCTCGGCGTGCTTCTTACGTGGGGGGTGGTATTAATGGTAAATAATTTATTATCCGACATTATGGAAATAATCGGCTCCGAAATGCTATTCTTCATTCCGTGGCAAGCCATTGTTATCACATTAATTGTTGGATTATTTATCGTATTCCTGTCGGCCGCCTCACCAGCAATCGTTGCTAGTCGTTATAGCCCGCTCTTTGCACTTCGTAGCAACCAAGACATAAAGATAAAAGCTCGCAAAGTCCGAACTTCTAAACTTACACGCAAAATATGGGGTATGGGTGGCGTCATGGCACGCAAGAACCTCAAGCGTAGTCGCCAAAAATATCGCACCACCGTGATATCGATCGTGCTTAGCGTCGCATCCTTCATTGGCGTAACATCGTTCATGAGTTATGGTCATAAACTTATAGATTTATTTATTAGCGATACTGGCGCAAACTTTGTCATCCAGGGTGGCTCTTCTAAATTATTTGAAGATGTGGTTAAAAAATTCGACTTAAAAGAGTATGCTGAATATTATTCAATTGCGCTATTCCACGAAGAAGAAAAAGAATACACGCCAAAAACCATCCCAGTACAAGTCACGATTGTATCGCGCGACGAGTTTGCCCGTTATGCCAAAAAAGTTGGTTTAAAAAACGCAGATAATTCGCGCACGGCAATTCTCGCTGATACTATTAAATCGGAGCATGCTGGCGGAAACATTAGCTATCACCGCACAACAGCATACGAAGTTGGTGAAGAGGTAAATCTGCGTACAGTCATTTATATGCCTAGAGAAAAAATCATTGAAGACGTCATCGAAGATAGCGATATTATAATCGACCAACAGCCAATCGACGCAGACGGTGAGCAAAAAGTGAAGAACGAAAAAATAAAAATCTCCGCCGTAACTGAGGTTTTGCCGCTCGGATACTCGCCAGATAGTCTCTACCAAGCCGAGCTGTTTATTTCGGAAGATTATTATCGTATGGATAATATCTACCAAGAAAACATCATGAATACTATGATGTATATCGCTGATACCGGAAAAGGAAATAGCATTTCGGAATTTCTCGATAAAGAGGAAACTCGCGAGGAGTATTGCGTTGATGAAGAGGGAAGATATCGTTGGGACTATTACTATATCGATACCGAAAAGGAGACTCGCGTTGTTAAAAGTCTTATTCTATTGTTCGAGATTATGACCTATGGTTTCATCATTATCGTGTCGCTTATCGGTATTACTAACATTTTCAACACAATTACGACTAATATCGCCCTCCGCGCACGTGAATTCGCGATTCTAAAATCGGTCGGCATGACCAGCAAAGAATTCAATCGCATGATTCGCCTAGAAAGCATCATGTATTCTTCGCGTGCGTTGTTAATTGGTCTTCCAATTGGTCTCTTGATTTCATATGGCATCAGCAAGCTTTTCGATTCTGGCATGTTTGGTTTCGGTTGGCTGATTCCATGGAATGCAATTATTATCTCCATTGCGTCCGTCGCAATTCTCGTCGCCGCCATCATGCGCTACTCAGTGCGCGAAATCAAAAAACAAAATATCATCGAAACTATCCGTAAAGAAAGTTTCTAATTACATTCCAAGTTCTTCACGAATCATATCAGTCGTGACGTGAATGTCGGCACCGTTGCTGGCTTCGCCGCTAAGCACATATTTCGCCACGATATTTTCGACGGTCTTTTGGACGATGCGACGCATTGGGCGCGCACCAAGTTTTGGATCATAGCCGGCATCAACAAGCAGCTTTTTGCCGCCCTCATCGACCGTAACGTTAATTTTTTGCGGCGCCAAAGTCTTGTTTACACCCTTCAGAATCAAATCAATAATCTGAATCAAAACATCCTTAGAAAGTGGTTCAAATGCGCAGATTTCATCGAAACGGTTCAAGAATTCTGGTTTAAATGCACCTGTCTTAATTAATTCGTTGGTCAATTCGTCTTTGACTTCAGCGATACTAAGGCCTTGGTCAATATAGTCGCGAATCTTTTCGGCGCCAGCGTTACTTGTCGCAATTACGATCGTATCGCGGAAACTCACTTCCTTGTTGTTAATGTCGCGCAGAATACCTTCATCGAGCAGCTGGAGCAGGGTAGTCAACACTTGTGGATGCGCCTTTTCAATTTCATCCAAAAGCACTACGGCAAATGGATGCTTCATTACTTGTGCGGTTAAACTTAATTCATCGGTTGCACCGTCGGCGATTAAGCGCTGAACGTCGGTTGATGAAACATACTCGTTCAAATCAATACGAATCATCGTACCTTCGCCATGGAAATAAACTTCACTTAATGCTTTTGCGAGCTCAGTTTTACCTACGCCGGTTGGACCCATAAATAAGAATGTGCCAATCGGACGATTTTCGTTGCGTACACCCGCAGCCGCACGACGCAACGCGTCGCTTACTGCCTTTACGGCGCCTTCCTGGTCAATCATGCGCTCGTGAATGAGTTGCTCTAAGTTTAGCAAGCGCTCTTTATCTTCCTCGTTATGCGTTGACTGCATTTTTACGCCATAAGTCTTCTCGATTGCTGCTTGAACTGATGCGTCGGTTACGAAATGATGCTCGTCGGCTTGTCCAGCCGCAGCTTCCAGCAAGTTCAGAGCGCGTCCTGGCATTACCAAATCGTGTACATAGCGCGAAGATAGGCGATATGCTTCGGTTAACGCCCAGTGCGTATAAATTACGTTGTGCTGATACTCCAAAGCCGGCACATGATCTTGCATAATTTTCATCGTTTCTGCTTCGCTTGCCTCAGAAACCATGATCTTATTGAGCGCATTTGCAAGCGAGCTATTCTTGGCCGATATCTCTAGGAATCTTTGCTCATCCATCGTCAAAATAATGCGTAGCTTTCCACCTTCAAGGATTGGCAGAAGCACGTTTGCAATATCTACCGAGCCAACGCCTTCCTCGAAGAACAATTGGGCATTATCTAGCCAAATAATAATGTTTTTTGCCATGTAAGCCTCGGCGAGAATGTTGCGCACCAAACGTTCGATGCCGCCGTGGCCTTCGGAAACACTAATCAAAGCCGCTGCATCAAGTTTGAAAATTTGGCGGAATTGTAGACGCGACGATACTTTGCTGTCGGCATCCATAATCATGTCTGAAAATGCCGTTACAATCGTGGAGCGTCCGCTGCCTTCCGGACCAATAATTGCCACGTTTTGACGTCCGCCACTAGAGAAAATCGAAATAATTTTATCGACAATTTCATCGTGCGCGGCAAGATGCACTTGACCTTTTACGGCGCCCTCACGCGTTTTTGAAACATTCACGGCCAACTCTTGCAAAAGTGGCGTATAACCAAACATTAAATCGCGCGCAAAGCCACCCGTATGACGCGATTTATTCATGTTTTTTACGAGGCCGTGCAAATAGTTGTACCATTTAATGCCATCATACAAATCTTCTAGACTTAGCTTCATACGGCGCAAAATATCTTCGTGGTTCGGATGGCATTCAATAATCGCTACGCCAAGCATGGCGCCAGCAATTTGCTCGCCGTCAGTCCTATACATAATTTCGCGTGCCTTTTCGAAAATCGGCGTTGCATCTTCTGGTAAATCGGCAGCCATCAACTCAAGTAGAGAAGGCGAAACCGCATAGCGCAAAGCCAAAAAGCCGCCACTTTGCGTTTTGCAGACCAAATCAGCAATTTGACGCACGTTTGGCTTGCGACCAAGCAGCGTCAAAACGTCGCGCGACAAAATATTATTGATATCGTCGGCATTTCCTGGCGTCGGGCGTAGCAGCTCAAACTTTAGCCAAATCGTGAACATCAAGAATAGGGAAGACAAACCAATCAAAAGCCAACCGAGCGAATCGTGTTTGACGATTAAAATCGCCGTTCCGCCTGCCGCCAGCGCGATAAATGCAATAATGAGCAGAGCGGTAACAAAAGTATGTCCAAAAATTTTACCAAGCCTAGCTTCTTGTGCGCGCAAAGATCCATATCTGAACTCATTTTTCATAGTGCCACCCCCATCACTGTCAGCGCTATTACGGCGATTGGTACTAGCGGAATAAATGGCCAAGCAAAAATCAAGATAAGGCCTAGCGTGGCTTCGAGTGTAATTGCTAAAATACCAGCGACCATGATGCAAATACGGACCACCGCGCCAATCGTGCGCGAAAGAAGTTTATCAAAAAATGCCTGCATGCGTGCTTGCATGGACGCGTTTTCGTTCGAGTACGCGGAAATCTGCCTAAAAGGGTAGAATAGAGTTCTTGCTAGCAGCCCCAAAGAGAAGAAATCTGCCAAATTATGTAGTTTATCAAGTAGTCTATGCGCAAAAGTTGCCCATCCGCGCGAATACCACCACTTCAAAAAGCCGACCATTAACATGCTTAAATTATATAATAAAACTTGAAATATTACGATGCTTATGCTAATCTGAAGCTAAGGTAATAACAAGGAAACAAAAATGCAAAAACAGAAATCATTCCAACTTGCCGTTATTGGCGTACTTGCCTTTGCGGTCATTTTTATGTCTGTAGGCTTCGCAGCTTACTCACAAACCCTTAATATTGGTGACGCTATCGCAAACATCGGCGACACTTGGAGCGTCCACTTTGATCCAAATTCATTCCAACGCGCCGAAGGTTCTGTTATCGAAAACAGCAAGAGCATCAGCGATACTGCTATAGAATACTCTGCCACGCTCGAGAAACCTGGCGACAAATTTGCATTTAGTATCAATGTTGTAAATGATGGCGACCTCGATGCCGTCCTCAACAAGATTATTCTCTCTAATCTTACCGAAGAGCAACAAAAACATATTAAATACTCATTAACCTACGACAACTCCGAAGACCAGGTGTTCACTTCCACGACCGAAGGTCTCAATATCGGTTTGCCGCACAATACTGGCTCCGATACTAAGAATGTTATCGTCACGGTCAGTTACGAAGAAGCAGAAGATGACGACGATATTGTAAACGAACCAATCGACATCACCATGCTTGCCGAGCTCGATTACAATCAGGCCGACTAACTAATTTTGCACCAGTTATTTCCTTTAAAATGCCTCACCGGCTTTGCTTGGTGAGGCGTTTTGTTTGTATGATAAGATAAAATAAGATGTCGGACGAGATATTTGCGCGGTTGGCGCGGTCAAAGTTTCGCTCGAGTTTTCATTTGAAGTCGCGCGATATTGAATATATTGACCGTGTAGGCATGGCGAAGATTCGGAGTCATGCGCATGATTTTGTGCGATCTAGGCTGGCGCCGGCCGAGCCTACGAATGACGGTAAACAAACGCCAATGCGCGGCCATCCGATTTTTATTGCGCAGCATGCGTGCGCGTGTTGTTGTCGTGGATGTTTGGAAAAGTGGCACAAAATTCCGCGCGGCCGCGAGCTGACGGAAGATGAGATTGATTATGTGGTGGGGATTTTGATGGAGTGGGTGGAGAGAATATAGATAAATTGAACTAATGCTTTTAATAATTATCAATATTGTTCAATGTTAAGCTATGAGTTTACTTGAAGAATATCAAAAGCACGAAAAACAAATCGGCAAGTGGAAGATTGAGGTGATTGATTACTATATAAACAATATTGAGAAAAGCCTTTCCTACGATAAAATCATCTACGATAAGTTTAATTTTGAAAAATTCAACGAGTGGTTTTTAACGAATTGCCAGATACGAGCGTGTTACAATCATAATATGGATGAGGTAAGTAAAGCGGTGGTGGATTTTACTCGCGAACGAGACTGGGATCAGTTTCATTCGCCAGAAAATCTAGCAAAATCTATAGCAATTGAATCAGGTGAGTTACTTGAATGCTTTCAATGGGGCTCAAAATACGACAAAAAAGAAGTATGCGAAGAGCTAGCAGATGTCGTTAATTACAGTATTCTACTAGCCGACAAGCTTGGAGTTCGGCTCGAAGATATCGTTATGGAAAAACTTGAGAAAAACCGCAAAAAGTACCCAGTTGAGAAAGCAAAAGGTAAAAGTACTAAATATACGAAGCTATAAAATATGTTAGTCTACGAAGGAATCAAGAAATCATTTATTGACGATGTAAACTTTGGCAGAATTGCCGACAAAGTTTACGAAAAATATCAAAGGTTCTTTGGAAGGACTACTGAATCGCAACGTAGGTCGTGGGAAGAATCACTTCTTAGAATGTGCGGAGTTATTAATGACCCAGAAATCCCAGACAATGCTGGGATTGCTATCGAATTTAATATCCCGACTACCTCAAAACGTATCGATTTTATTATTTCGGGTCGCGATAATGAGAATAAAGATTCGGCTGTCATTATCGAGCTAAAACAATGGGAACATTGTAATGCGATTGAAAACAAAGATGGTATAGTTTCGACTTATGTAGGCGGTGCCGTTCGCGATGTAACACATCCATCATATCAAGTCCTAAGTTATGCAAATTTGATTAAAGACTTCAATGAAGATGTACGGCATAAAGACATTGGCATTTATCCATGTGCTTTTCTTCATAATTACCATATTACGGAATCCGACCCAATCAACAGCTCGCTCTATGAAGATTATATAAAACAAGCGCCGATGTTTGGTCGCGAAGACTACGAGAAGTTACGTGACTTTATCAAAAAATATATCCTTTACGGCGACGATAAAGAAGTATTATACGAGATTGAAAACGGCAGAATCCGTCCGTCGAAGCGTTTGCAAGACTCGCTAGCCAGTATGCTAAATGGCAACCGTGAATTTACGATGATTGATGAGCAAAAAGTTATATATGAGGATGCTATCGTACTTGCCAAAAATGCCGTCGATAATGATGCGAAGCAAGTGCTAGTGGTAGAAGGCGGGCCTGGTACTGGAAAATCAGTATTGGCGATTAACTTATTAGTTGAACTAACCAAAAAGAATTTTACTTGTTTTTATGTCACTAAGAACTCTGCGCCACGTAATGTGTTTAGAGATAAATTAAAAGGGAATTTCAGGCAAAGTTATATTGATAATTTGTTCCAGGGCTCGGGTAGTTTTATTAATAAACCAAGTAATGATATCGATTGCTTAGTTGTCGATGAGGCTCACCGCTTAAATGAAAAATCCGGCTTGTTCTCAAACCTAGGCGAGAATCAGGTTAAAGAAATTATCAATGCGTCGCATTTCTCAGTTTTCTTTATCGACGAAGACCAGAAAGTTACCATGAAAGATGTTGGCTCTATTGATTTAATAGAAGAATTTGCCGCACAGTTAGGAGCAAATGTTAAAAAAGTGGAGCTCGAAAGTCAATTCCGTTGTAACGGTTCCGATGGTTATCTTGCGTGGCTAGATAATGCTCTGGATATTCGTCAAACTGCCAATTTTGATTTTGAAGATTTCAATTATGATTTTCGAGTATTTGACGACCCTAACGAAATGCGTGAGGCTATCAAGCAGAAGAACGCAAAAAACAATAAATCGCGCATCGTAGCGGGATATTGCTGGAATTGGATCAGTGAAGGGAAAAATAGCGACGGAGTCAAAGATATTGAGATTCCGGAATATAATTTCAGGATGAGCTGGAATTTGGGGAATACTTCCACTTGGGCAATTGACCCAGATTCTATAGAGCAAGCTGGATGCATACATACCTGCCAAGGACTTGAATTTGATTACGTTGGCGTGATAATAGGCGATGACTTGCGCTACGAAAATGGCCACGTGATTACCGATTATACAAAACGCGCAAAAACCGATAAATCGCTATTTGGCATACAAAAACTCTACAATAATGACCCTTATGAAGCATTGGATATGTCGGGGAGAATAATTAAAAATACTTATCGCACATTGATGACGCGCGGAATGAAGGGATGCTACATATATTGCACCGATAAAAATTTAGCGAATTACTTCAAAGAAATACTAAAAAGATAAATAATTAGCATAAAAAATAGACCTCATTTTCATGAGATCTATTTTTATAAGAGTATAAATTAACGCGTTTCGACTCATAGTTCCTTACGTTCAGCGACCGCCTTACGCGTTGCTTAACTATGATGATAGTTCTATTATAGCACACATGCTTATTTTTGTCAATAGCTATATCATATAATTGCTGGCTATTGTATTTACTTAATCTTATAAAATAGCCATAAACACTTTACATTTTTAACGTTTTGTGCTATAATAGTACTATTAGCATATTTTAGGGTGTTTTTATGGATAAAGTAATGAAATATCTCTGTTATCATGAGTCGAATACAGACTACATGAGTGACAATAAGATTCCAAATCGTGGCGAAATGCGCGCGATAGCTTTGGATATGATCAAAAATACCCATGATAACAGTAAGCGTTCCCGCTTAACAAAGGCAGATAATGCAGCGTGGTGGGAGTATATAAAAATTTGTCTACCGCGAAATTATGAACGCGTAATCGCACATAGAAACATCCAGAAAGATGTAAATATTGGGGATCTAGACGGCATCGAAAAGTTGCAAATTAATGACTATTTTGAGCTATATGGCCTTCCCCGCGTTACGGCAGAAAACGGAGTTGTATCCGTAAATGGAGAGCCGAAAATTCGCTACGCTAACCGAATGAGCTATTTCAAAAACAGAAACATCTTTTCGTTAGCACACTATGATCGTCGTTTTTATGTCTGGAAGAGTGAGCAATTAACTAATTGCCAGGATGGCTGTTGCGCTTGGTGCAAAAAGCCTCTGGAAATGAAAAAATCAGAAGTCGACCATGTTCTTCCTTTAATATTTTTCGGCAAAAATGAGCCTTGGAATATGGTAGTTGCATGTAAGGAATGTAACAAGATAAAGGCCTCAGATGCTAGAGGCTGGAACGAAGCTGGCGATAGATTAATCGGCAACAAAAAACCGAAATGGATTCAGAAAAACAAATATGACTATTTAATGCACAAGACGCTTATCGAGGCTGAAAAAGAATATGAAAAAGAAGAAAACTTCGATTCGATTATACTAGTCAGTCAGCGCGTAGAGGCTTAGCAAATAACTCCTTTGCTATAATTAATACAAAGGAGTTATTATTATGCCACGCCCACGCAATAAAGAAGATTTACTAAAAGCTGGAGAAGATTATTTTGATAAACTTCTCGCCATCGCCGATGGAATGAGCGAAAAAGAAATGAATACGCCTTTTGATTTTTCGGGCGATCCGAGCAAGAAAGAGCGCCATTGGGGGCGCGATAAAAACCTGCGCGACATTTGGGTGCATTTATATGAATGGCACCGCATGCTGCTGGAATTCGTCGACACAAATCTCAACCATGGTGGCAATGCGCCGTTTTTGCCGGAACCGTATACCTGGAAAACTTATGGCGACATGAACGTAGAATATTGGAAGAAACATCAGAACACTTCCCTTGCGGATGCGCGCAAAATGCTCGAAAAATCTCATAACGACGTGATGAAACTGGCCGAATCTCTCAGCGAAGAACAACTCTTCACCAAAGGTACGTATCCATGGGTAGGTGGCTCGGTGCTGGGTTCGTATTTTGTCAGCTGCCTGTCGTCACATTACGACTGGGCGATGAAAAAGTTGAAAGCGCATAAGAAGAATTGCATGGTATAGATGGCTAGCACTAAAGAATATCGCGATTATATTTTAGAGCAGCTCGCCGAAGTGCCGGACATCACTTGTCGACCAATGATGAGCGAGTTTCTGCTGTATTCCGCCGGCGTATTGTTTGGCGGGATTTATGACGATCGGCGTTGGTCAAAATCACGCCAACCAACGCCGAATTTGGCATGCGCAAGGAGCTGCCTTACGATGGTGCCAAGCCGATGTATTTGGCGGACGACGCGGATGATAAAATCAAATTAGTAGAGATTATTAATCAAACGCTGGAGGGATTAAATGGAAAATAAGATTTGCCAAAGTTGCGCCATGCCACTTACGTCCGACGATTTACTCGGCACCGAAGCGGATGGCAGCATTAGCCAAGATTATTGCAAATATTGTTACAAGGACGGCCAGTTCGTAGATGACGTTTCAATGGAAGAATATATCGAAATGTGTTCGAAATTCGGCGAGCAAGCTGGCATGACCAATGAGCAAATGCACGAATATTGTACGCAGATTTTCCCG
>JAEEGL013722034.1_pt1 | contig 24533 bp, 15 predicted proteins | sample 9134231 | NCBI WGS metagenome assembly JAEEGL01 (sample SAMN16246548, study PRJNA631951) | gut metagenome | biome: gut microbiome; feature: rumen; material: fiber-attached | host: Bos | place: Iran: Karaj | collected 2018-10
TCAAAGCGTATGCCGAGGCCTTTTAAAAAGTCTTTGTTCTCGTCTCCGTCATAAACAAAGGTATGGGTAACATTCAGTGATGCCAGACGGTAGTTTATCTTAAGCCTGATCACAAACTGCAGCCTTTCGTTGCCGTTCTTTGCAGCATGAGTACCCATACATTTAATGATGCACTGTAACGGGCCCTGCTCCTCGATGGTAACGTCCTTTATAACGCCTTCGTAATTTCTTTCTATCCTGCCGCGGCATCCGTCTGTCTCAACCGGCTCTTCCATGATGAGAACGCATTTTGCATTTTCTGCGACAGTCTTTCCCTTCATCGTAACGGATGAGAACAGATACTTCCCTTCCTTCGGAAAGCAAACGGAAAGGATTCCGTTATTTACAGTAAATGAATCTCCGGAATCCGTGATCTTTATCCCTTCGGGATCGGCCGCATCTTTATCGTTTGTCGGGTCTATCTCAAAAGACTCCCCGAGACGTAAAGTGTCTCCCGTGTGGGCCGTCCATTTGACACTTCCGTCCGGCCAAAATGCGGTTATCCTTGACTGGACCGGCACTTCTTTTCCGGCAGAGTCAACGCATTTAAAACCGCTGTCTTTAAAACATGTTCCTTTTTTCCACATGCAGCCGAAAGCCGCATAACCGGATGAACCGGTAAGTCTGTGAAGTCGCATGGCATCTCCTTAACATCATATATCTATTTCTTCCGTTCTTCTCTTTGATTTTCCGCTCCAGAAACGTTCGTCGTCATGAGAAGAAACACCGTCTGTAAGTATGTTGATAACTCCGATCTGTATATACAGAGGGTCTTCTCCCCTGTATCTGTTCCAGCCGTCAAATTCCTTTTTGTAGCGCGTGCATATCACCCGTCCGTAGGTGCTTAAGACTTCAAGCCTAAGGGCTGTCAATCGGAACGGTTCAAAGGATATGATCTGTTCATCAAAGCAGTTTCTTAAAACGCCTTCCGAGAGCAGTTTTTCAGATCCGTCTTTAAACTTTCCGAAAAGCCTGTAATCTTTTACAATTCCGAGATAATTCCTGTCAGCCTGCGGACAGAGGACTATCAGGCCGTGCACGGTGGTCTCTCCCTTTAAAACGACCTCCAGCGATACCGGAAGGGCTTTCGGTTTTAAAAGGCATGATGTGTTGGGATTTATGTTCTTTAATTGGGTGAGTTCGTTAAGCAAATCTTCGGATTCTTCTTCCACGCCTCTCACTTTGACCCGCTCTATCACATCGCTTCCGCGTCTCAGCTCCCGTATACGGTTTTTAAGGTCGTCAAAATCAAGGACATTCTCCGGTTTAAAATCAGGTGAAGCGGCATATCCAACGATGGCTCTGAATAAAGCATTAGCAGCAGGCCTCTCGTCAAAGCTTCCCAAAAGATCAGCGGATACTGTAATGAGCTGTCCTTTAAATGCTTTTCCCTCAAAAATCAGCGACAGTGAAAAGTTCCTGTTCCAGTCGTCTATGGGACGAACGATGGTCTTCATGTCGGGACCCGTCTTTATCCCTCGTGCAGATCTTAACACATCTTCCCACTGCCAGTCCGAATATTCATCTGTCGGGAAACGCTTAAACAGAGGATGATCCTTATCGATCAGAAGTCCAAGGTTTCTCACCCAGTTAGGTCCCATCTGGGCATTCCAAAATACATTCCTAAAGGAAAGGGCCGGACAGTCATAGGAAAGATCGGACATATAGGGCATAAATACAACTTTTTCGCCGTTCTTTAATGCAATTTCCGCGTGATCTATGTTTCTTGTTATCCTGACATTTTGGACTGATACATCCTTTTCAAAGTTTAAATCTGAAAGTGCTGTGTCAAGGTCAGAAAGACCGGCTTCTTCGGGGTCATTTTCGGCAAATACCGTTATGTTCCATCTGTTCTTTGAGATAACTTTTTTGTTTTCCGAAAGAGTTATCTCAAGCACCGCTTTCCCGTTTTCCGTAAACCTTTCCAGCGGAACGTCGATGTAGCCGCAATCGGTGTTTCCGCCTGCAGGTATCTCCTTTGCGTGGATCTCTCCCGTAAACGATATTCCCGTTCCGACACCGGCTAATTTCCATGAAAGCACCGCATCCTTTAACTCTTTTTCACCATAGTGGCACACCGTCACAACAGTGCTGAGTTTATCGGTGTTTTTATAAACATAGGACGGGAGCCTTGTAAGTATCACTGTGTCCGAAACAATCTCCCTTAACTCTTCCGGAGTCGTATAGCCCTTATTGTCCCAGAATGCGTCAAGGAAACCGATAAGCGCACCGCCCTGTCCGAGATAATCGTGGGTATCAAGATATTCGTACCCCTGCAGATACTTTGTCCTGTAATTTGCTTCAAGATCCTCTTTCATGAAGAGCATCTGTGTATGGCCCGAAGAATGAGCAAACTCCTTGTTATATTTCAGGACGCCGTTCTTTTTTGCGTTTTCTTTAAATATCTCATACATACCGGGTTTTATGTAACCCGTGAACTTATCGACAACGGAAAAGTCCGGATATGCGCACCACTGGCCAAGTTCGTGACAGACTGCCGGGATCTTCGCACCTTCAAGGGATGTGTCGTAATCCTTTCCTTTCCACCCCTGAAAGCCTCTTACTATGCCACCTCCGAGATCGCCGAACTTTGTCTTGTGGAGGAAAAGATAATCGACGGAATCGGTCTCAGCGGGAACGGTATCGTAATGCCAGCCGGACTGAGCTGTATAAAGTCTTCTGCCTTCATAGCCCAGTTTCTTATCTGTCTCTCTCGCAAACTTGACCCATTCCTTTAAAGGCGCATGCCAGCCGGATCCGGGCTCGTTTGTGGGTGAAAAGAGCACAAAGGAAGGGTGATGCCCGAAGTACTTAAGTACTCTCTCGGTCTCTTTCTTAAGGACATCGTTCATCTCAATGCCTTCGTTAAAGATGTTCCACATGTCGCATTCGACCTGGATGAAAAATCCCATCTCGTCAGCAACAAGGAAACAGCTGTCGGTTGGACAGTATGAGTGGCATCTCAGGAAATTAAAGCCGTATTCCCTTAATGTATTGAACATCTTCTCCCAGTAGCCTCTTCCCGTATCGGGCAGGTCGGTCAAAGGATGATCTCCACCGTAATGAGTTCCCCGAAGATATGTAAATTTCCCGTCTATAAGAAATTTCCCGTCACGGGTCGTGATCTCTCTTTTATGTTTTTTTGCGTATTCTTTTCTGTATTCTTCTCTTTTTGTGATCTCGTCTTCGGTAAGAAGCGTTATCTCTCCGCCTATGCCGTTCCATCCGGCGGCTAAAGCGTCACTCACACCGTGACCGTCGGGGCGGTAAGGATACTGAAGGGAATTATCCGCTTCGATCGTGATGACATGGGTTCCCTTATTAAGCACACCCAAATGGAATTCAAAGGGCGCAAGAAGCGAAACTATCTCTCCCTTAAAGACACCGTCAACATAAGCCTTTACGCGCCAGTGGGTCACTTCGAGAAAAAGGGTGTAATCATTTTCTTCGGTGATCAGGACTACTCTTTCGTAAACGGCCTTTCCTCTGTAAAGAAGGGGCGGCTGTGCCAGGAAGGGCACTTTGTCCTCATTCCCGGCAAAAGAATATTCTTCCCTCTCATACCAGAACGGACAATGAAGTCCGCTGATCCAGTCGGAAGAATAAGTTATCTCTTCTCCGAAGCCCTGGGCCTGCATGGTCCCGGGAAGCATCACATCGCCTGTTGTTTTTTTTGCATCACCTTTGTTCTCAAAGGTAAGTTTCCATTTTCCGGAAAGGTCTATCATATTTTTTTCCCCTAAACGGATATTTTAAAACGAGTAGGAAAGACATGCACTTCCCTACTCGCTTGAAAATCATTATAACTCGAAGCAAACGCCCCTTAAGTATCAGTCTTTAAGCCAGGGCAGCACTTCGGCGAAGTCCATATCCGAAGCATAATAGAATGAAGTGTAGCACGGCTGGTTGTAGCAGTTCTGCTGCCAAGCCACTCCCACGCGGTACATGGGATCGTGAAGAAGCGTAAAGAGCTTGTGGCTTGTAACATCGGTATTTGTATAGATCCTGACTGCAGTATTGTCGGCTGTCCTAAGCACTATCTCTTCCCTGAAATCTCCGAAGAGATCCGCAACGAGACAGGGATTGCCCTTTGTTCCGTTGTTTGTGGAAGTACCTTCGGGAGCCAGCATTATGCCATGTGTATTGTCGGCGATAAGTCCTATGTGCTTTCCGCCTACATAATCGACACCGTCGGTGACCTGTGTTGAAAGATCTGCGGCCCACTTGATGTTGCAGTTTGTTCCGAGGAGCTTATCGGGAAGTACATTTCCTTTGCAGTCCTGTATCTTTCCTACCCAAACCTGAAGACCGCGGACATTGGGATTAATGTCTCCGATCATGCAGCGTCCCAGATCTCTGTCGGAAGGCTCTCCGAAAAATACTTTTCCGGTCTCCGCATCTCTTAATGCATATCCGTAAGGAACAAAGGATGCACCTTCAAATACGTTGAATATCTGGAATCCCGGTCTGTCGGGATCGATGTGCGCTACATGCATTGAGTCGCCGTGTCCGAGTTTTACGAGTGTTCCGTCGGGCATAGCGTCCTTTGAGGAATAGAGAACGCTTCCGTCATGGTCGATGGCGCATGCTCCGTAGATTATCTCCATGCAGCCGTCGCCGTCTATGTCCGCAACGGAAAGGCTGTGATCGCCCTGACCTGCGATGCATCCGTATACGGGATCGGTACCGTCGGGAGAGCAGTGGTGTCCGAAGGGGTTATCCATCGGCACGTAGCCCGAATCCACTTTGAAGTACTGCTCATGCTTTCTCTTTGAGAAATCGTAAGCGGTGATGGTAGTCCTTGTATAATAGCCTCTGCAGACAATGAGGTAAGGATGCTTTCCGTCAAGATAGCCTACCGCAGACTGGAAACGGTCCACACGGTTGCATGGCTCGATCCTCTTCCATGCGTAATCGCCCCAGCGAAGTCCGTCATCCTCTCTCGGAACGGGGAAATCAATGGTTTCGATCTCTTCGCCGTCTCCGGAGAACATTGTGAGATATTCCGGACCCTCATAGATGAAGCCTTCGAATTCACGAAGCATATTTTTCTCGGAAAGTCTCGGAGCGAACTCATCAATGTAGTATTCTGCAAGCTCTGTGGCATCTTCCTTTGAAAGAGGATATGTGTATTTAGGTCTCTTTCTTATGCATTCCTCAATGGTCTTCGGCCACTGACCGCTCTTGACTTCCGGATACTCACTCCAGTCCATGAACATCTTGACCACATGGTCAAAATAGTCTTTTGAACTGCATACATAGTTGTCATCGTGGGTGACACCGTTCTTTACGTCTCTCTCGGGGAGAGTGATATACTTTTCGGAAATAACATTTCCGTTCTCGTCATACTTTGTGATCTTTGTTCCGGGTGCTGTCTTTACGGACATCTCAGCCTTTCCGTCACCGTCAAAGTCATATACGACGAACTGTGTGTAGTGAGCACCGGCACGGATGTTGACACCCATATCGAGACGCCAGAGAAGGCGGCCCGAAAGCTTATAGCAGTCGATGTAGCATTTTCCGGTATAGCCTCTGTGTGAAACATCGTGGGAGTTTGTGGGATCCCACTTTACGAAATATTCGTACTCGCCGTCACCATCAACATCTCCGATGGACATGTCGTTTACGGCATATGTGTAAGGAGTGCCGAAGGAAGCATTGTGTCCTCCGTCATCACTCTTGGCTGTGTCTCCGGTTATGCCGCCTGCGGGGATCTGCATGGGGATCTCGATGTAATTTAAGGTCTGTACCGATACTTCTCCGGTGCGTTCCCCTTCTTTTCCGTCATTTACGGGCGCTACGGAATACTTATCCTTCTCCGTTCCGGAATTATCAAGGTAGTTGGTGCTGTCTGTCACAAGAGCAATCTTACTTCCGTTTTTGTAAACCGCAAAATCGGTTCCCGTAAGGCCTGTTTTGCTGTAGCCCTTTACTTCGTCAACAAAAAGTCTCCAGCCGAGATATACGCCGCCTTCAGACTTAACGGCGATAAGGCCGCGGTTCAACTTCTCAAGCTGCATTTCCTGTTTATATGTCACACCGGTCTTAAGCTTTTCGCTCTTACCGAGTAATTTTCCGTTTTTATAGCATTCTCCGTAGAAATAGTGGGGAATGTGGGTTGACTTATTAACAGTGAACTCCTCACCGTCACCTTCGTATATTTTTTTGTATTCCATGCCCTCATGGTCTCTGTCAGCCCAGAAAACAGCATAGGAATCTGCAGAGGATACATTGTCCCAGGAAAGAGTGATGTGATCTTTAGTGATTTCTTTTACTTTGATATTCATGAATGTCCCTCTTAAAATCAAGCGGCACACGAGGGAAACCTCGCGCGCCGCTCGTTTTGAACTTTGTTTTTATTGACTCGCGAATAGCTTTGCTATTTGCCAGTTATCAAAATGCGAAATTACTTGTTTGCGTGATAGAGCTTGTTCATCTCTTCGGTAACTGTCTTACCGCCTGCATTCCACCACTGCTGGATTGCTGCGTCGAGAGCTGCCTCGTCGATCTCGTTGCGGATGAATGCCTGCTGAGCATCAGCGATGATGGCATCAAGATCTGAACCGTGAGCTACCTGATAGTCGGATGTGTAAGAAGCACCGTAGTTAGGTACGCAGTACTGGATGTCGTCTGCATAGAGCTTCTGCTCAAGATCGGTAACGGGTGTGCCGCCAACCTTTGTGGAAACAGGTCTTGCGTTCTGCTCTGCTGTGAAGTAAGGGATAACCTGGTTGAAACCGTAGTTGTAGTTAGCGGAAGCGCCGTTAAGTGTTGTAGCCTTCTCCTCAGCTGTGAAGAGCTCTACATAACCTTCGTCGTTGATCCTGTAAGTAACACCTTCCCAACCATACTCGATGAGGTTCATGCAAACACCGTCATTGAGCTTATCAAGAACACTGAGAACCTGCTTAAGCTGCTCTTCTGTCTTGATGTTCTTTGTGGAGATAGCGATGAGGTTGTTCATACCGGTTGTAGGATAGCAAAGAGCTCCCTTACCTGTATCAACATAACCCTGAAGTGTGTAAACAAGGCCGCTCTCATCATCGTTGTTTGCGCCGTAGAGACCCTGATCAACGAAGTATGTCTGAACCTTTCTCTGATCATCAAGAACCTGTACGCCTGAACCGGCGAGACCTGTTCTTAAGATGTTATCACGTGCCTTACCTGCTTTAACGTTGATGAAGTCGTAATCAGCACCGCCGATGCCTTCCTGACCGATGTTGATAACGCCGTCTGCATAGAGCTCACGGAAAGCCTTAAGAGCTGTCTTGTACTCTTCTGTCATAACCTTGTAGATAAGGTCGCCGTTGGAATCGATGCCCCACTCATTGGGAACGCCGAACCAAGTCATCATGATGTTCCAAACGCCTGTCCAGGAGTCGATACCAAGACCAACTGTATCATCCTGTCCGTTTCCGTCGGGATCGTTGTAAGTGAAAGCATGGAGCATCTTTGTATATGCATCCCATGTTGTGGGCTCCTTGAGACCAAGGTTGTTGAGCCAGTCAAGACGATATCCGATACCGTTACGTGCAAGTGTTCTTGAACGAGGGATACCATACATCTTACCGTTGTAAGAAGCGTTCTGACGTGTAGCCTCAGGAATTGTGGAAAGGTTGGGATACTCGTCGATGTACTTTGAAAGATCCCAGAAAAGGCCGTCCTCAGCAACGCCAAGGAATGTAGCGTCCTTACCTACAACGAGAACGTCTGCAACGTCACCTGTTGTAAGCTTGAGTCCAAGGTGCTCTGCATCATAGTATGTAGCCTGTGCCTGCCAATCCCAAGTGATGTCTGCGTTAAGATACTCATTGAGCTCTTTGCAAAGCTTGTCATACCACTCATTTGCCTCAAGGTGCTCTTCATCGGAAGGAAGGGCGATGGTAAGCTTGATGGGTGCGGGAGTGGGTGTGGGTGTAGCCGGAGCCTTTGTAGGTTCTGTGGAAGCTGCCTTTGTAGCTACCGGAGCCTGTGTTGCTGTGCTGTTGTTCTCCCCTGCGTTCTCGTTGCCGCATGCTGCAACGCTGAATACCATAGCACCAGCAAGTGCAAGAGCGACAATCTTGTTAACAAGTGTCTTCTTCATAAATGTCCTCCATTCATTTAAGAATTGTTGCCTGCGGATCCGAAGGGATCTGCAGGTTCTATAACAAACGCCACTCAGCGTATGTTATTAAGATGATGATATTTTACCTCTTTTCGCCTTCGCCTTCATGTTAATTAAGAACTTTTATTGTGCAATTTTAACCATATTATAGCAATAATCGCACAGTAATGCAACAAAATGCACAAAAAATACTCTGCCCCGCGAAAATACGGAGCAGAGCACGACATTATTCTCCTGTAATACCCGATCTTTCGATACCCTGCATGAACTGTCTCTGGGCAAATGCAAAGAACAGGAGCACGGGGGCACTGATGATCGTTGCGCCGGCCATTACGACCGCGTCGTTAAGCGTATCCTCACCTTCATCGAGACCAAGCTGCCTCAGCATTTCCTGCTGCTGGTCGGGCAGTGCGTTTGCGGCCTCAATGATGGAGTTGATACGTGGTGGTAAAAATTGCAATGTCGGACTTATGATGTAGAGTCCGGGCTCATAGGCATCGTTCCAGTGCCATACAACGGAAAGAACAAGTGCTACCACAAGTGTTGCTTTTGCAAGGGGGAACACTATCCTCCAGTATGTCATCATGAATCCGCATCCGTCGATACGTGCTGCCTCTTCAAGGCTCTTCGGTACCGTGAGATAGAACTGTCTGAACAGGAAGACATAGAGGGCACCTCTCAGTCCAAAGCCGAAAAAGCACGGAACTATAAGGGGCAGGAAGTACTTACTGTCAAGCCAGTTGAATGTCTTGTATGTCATGTAAAGCGGAATGATGAGCGTCTGGGTCGGAACGATAAATGCAAGGATAACAAGCGCAAACAAGATCTTCTTGAAGGGGAAATTGTATCTTGCAAAACCGTAACCGATAAAGGAGCAGGCGATAACATGTCCTATGGTGGAAATTACGGTAACTATCGATGAGTTGATAAAATATCTTTTTCCGTTTCTGAGCTTTAACGCAATGGAATAGTTCTCAAACTTAAGTTCCGTAGGTATCCAGTGAACCGATGACGAGTTGAGATCCGAGTTCGTCATGAGGGAATTTACGATCATGTAAAGGAACGGATACAAAAATACGAAAGCAAGTCCGATGATCAGCAGATACATCACAACTTTTAACAGTATAAGCTTTACTCCGGTCTCCGAAGCGTATTTACGGCGAAAAAGCTTAAAACGAAGCTTAAGATTCGAAAGTACGTCTTTTTGCTTTTTCGATTGTAAAGACTCTGTGCTTGCGTTCACGCTTTTTCACCTCCTCTACTTCACTGGTGTGCATATATTTTGTCATTATGCCGAATATGAGGGCAACAAGTACTGCGATGAAAAGGAAATAGATCCATGCAAGCGCTGCACCGTAGCTGAACTCGGCATTTACGAAGCCGTATTCCCTAATGTATCCGAGAAGTGTGTTTTCGGAACTGGTGAAGGAATCAACAAGTGTGTAAACAAGGTTTAACAGCATCATAGGGCTTATCATGGGAATCGTAACTTTCCAGAAGATCTCCCATTCTGTAGCTCCGTCGATCTTTGCCGCTTCGTAAAGGGCGGGTGAGATGCTCTGTAATCCCGCGAGGAAAAGGAGTATCTGAACTCCGCTTCGCCAGAGAACGCTTACAAGTTTTCCGAAAACGCCCTGAATGATGTTGGCGATGTCGTTTCCGAAGTACATAAGTACGTTGTAAGGGATAAGACGTCCGTCAAGTACGTTAAGTACAGCTTTTTCAACACCCTGGTTAACAAGCTGCTGCATGATCTCACCGCTTCCGAGAAGGAAAGGGATGAAGAAGATTACACGGAAAAGGCCTCTGCCCTTGATATCCTTGTTTAAAAGTATGGCGATGATGAGTGAAAGGATTATGGTGAGCGGGAATGTCGTGAGCGTATTCTTTACCGTTTCCATAAACGTGGGTATGAAGTCCGTGTCTACGGTGAAGGCTCTTATGTATGACTGGAGCGAGAAGCCGCTCATCACCATGCCGAGTATCTTTATGTCCTTCGCAAGGCTTATCCTGATGGAGAAGAAGATGGGATAAATGAAGAACACGGCAACACCGATTATGAACGGAATGACGAACACAAGTCCCTTAAGGGCATTTCTTGAGTGAAGCGTGAGCTTGTGTTTTTTCTTTTTGCTTTCCATCAGTTCACACCTCCTTTAACAAGATAGCCGTTGGCGGGAATGGTATATCCGTCTATAGTATCGGCATTGTCGGCGTAGTTTACGTAGATCTTTACGCCGTTATCATAACCTACTCTTACAAGAGTGTCGGAAATGATCGTATGTTCTGTCATCTGATGTCCGTAAACGCAGGAGAAGTTATCTTTAAATTCGAGATAAGTATCTACCAGCGTGTCCTCCCAGTCCGCAAAAGTTGAACTGAAAAGAGCGGAATTTGATGTTTCACGAAGTTCCAGAGCGGATTCGTATGTCAGGTAGAAGAACGGCTGTGAACCGTATTCTATCCATTTAAGCTTCTGAGTCTGAAGGTCGTAGGAAAGGTTTCCCGCGCCGTCTGTGGAATAAGGGATAAGTCCGGAAACCACCATCTGTATGAAAGGTACCGAGTAATCCGTTATGGAAAGACCGTAGCTCTTCTCCGGGAGAAGATACAGATAATCCGCATATTTAAAGACGTACTGGTTTGCTCCGAAAACTGCGATGCCACGGTTTTCTTTTCTTGTATCTTCAAGTACTTCGCAAAGTTTCCTTACAGTCTCGCCCTTTGTGAAGGGATTTTTTTCGTTATAGTCCGCATAAGCAAACTGTCCGATATCTTCGTATGCAACACCCACTCCGTCGTACTTAGCCGACTTCTTTAGGAATGAGGCATTTCTGTTATAGGTTGAAAGAGGGTTGAGAAGATATTCGGTATAGCCGTTCAGGTAGGTCTGTGCTATCTCGATATTTACCCCGTCGTATGCCACATCATCTTCTTCGTCGAAGTTCTTTGTCTTATCGGTAGCAAACTGGAAATAGTTGTTCAGATAGATGTTCTCGTTTTCGTTTTCTTTAGCGTAGTCAGAAACGGCTTTTAATCCGCTCTTACCGCCAAGATGCCAGTCGGGACCCCAGAATTCATAGTTATTTTTGTTCTTCTGCCATCCCATGAGGACGGTATCCACCTCGGTAACACCCCTGTCCTTTAGGCTTTCAAGGATAGTGATGACATCTTCGAACTTTGTCATGGCAACATATTCTTTGAATATCATGCCGTCCTTCTCCGTTCCCATGAGGAGACGGAGGGAAAGTGAAAATGTGTCTCCGGAGATACTGTTGTTTATAAGGCCGTTCTCAAGAAGATAATCTCTGTAGGCATCAGCCATTCCGCTGTAGTTTGCCTTGTCTCCGTTAAGGAATGTGTATCTTATCTCCTTTGTTTCCTGAATGAGCTTCTTATCGACACGCTGTACTGATCCGCCGGTTGCAACACCGTTGCTTCCGGACACGCTGTACATGTTTACGTTGAACACGTTTCTCAAGTATACTTCAAAGCCGGCGTGGTTAAGGTCTACAACGTAGCCCGAAGGATATACGATGATACCTGTGTTTTCCGCTCCCTTTGTTGCAAAAGCAAAGAGCGCATGGTCGCCGTCCTTGATGCCGTATACGGGAAGCGCGGCGGTATATCTGGTGTAGGAATCGGTCCAAAGCGAGGACATGTTCACGCTTTTGTTTGTGTAAACGTAGTATGAAGCGCCCTTGACATTTTCGGGACGCTCACCGAGCTTTGCGTATGTGGTGATGGCGCCCGAACCGTCGGGATAGAAGATATATCCTTCGTTATCGTTTCCGCATGCTCCGAGATAAGGCATGACTTCAACGGTCGTTATTGCATATTTGTAGTCTTCCCTGACCTTATCCCAGGGAACTCTTACCACGAGCTCATCATTTTCGATGGTGTACTCGAGAGTCACATAAATACCGGGTTTTAAGAAGCCGTATGTAACTGCGATACCGTTCTCGATAGGCTCAGTAGAAAGATATCCGCAGTCACGTCCCGCATAGAGCTTGGTAACGCCCGAGTCTCTCTTCTTAAGGTCATTGTAGGATATGGTGATGGGTGACTGAAGATATGCTGCCCACTGTTTATTGAGAGAGTCGATGTCATATACTTCTTCGTCACAGACGCCCTTCCAAAGATGTCCGTTTGAAAGGTCCTTTACCTGAACAGCGCCCTTTGCGTCATTATAGAAGAGTTCGAGATAAGCATTTTTTGCAATGCTCCTGTACTCGCCTTCGTCAAGAAGATTTGCGGTGGCTTCGGGTGCCTCGTAGTCCTCGCTGTATGTAATGGCGTTTGCTCTCGCCTTTTGAACGCTGAAATAGCCGATCACCATAAAAACGGCGACGATCAGCAGCAGTATGATGGTACCGAGTCTTTCTTTCAAAAACTGCTTAACCATAAAAGATCTTTATCCTCCTTCGCGCGTTTTACAGGAAATTCAGCCTGAACTCGTTGATCACCGAGATCACGAACTGGATCATACGTCCGGTGAGAACGTAGCAAAGCAATATAACAAGCCAGAGCACCAGCATAAGGAATGCCGACATGAACATCATCGCGATGGTCTTTCCGAAGGTGTAGTTGTTCAGCACCATCATTGCGATGAACAGTATCAGGAACAGTCCGATGTATGCAAGCGCAGTAAATACACCGTACCATGACTTCTGGGTCTTTGACATGATGTTTGATAAGAACATCAGCGGCAGGTTGATGACAATGAAAGGTGTGAGGCTTATTGCTGATGCAAAGGTGATCTCGCGCATCTTACTCTCACCGCCGGAGATACTCGTTGCCATGAAGGATGCCGGTATCCAGGAGATCGGCACGATCCAGAGCTTTAACAGCTCAAACCAAGGGTTTACATCCTCAAGCTCTATGGAAGCAAGAGGGAAGTGAACGACATAGATGTAAGCCATTCTTACAACATAAGCCAGAACAAAGATGATGACCGGAACAAGTCTGTTGATCCTGTCTCTGTTCCACTTAAGTCCTTCCATCGCGTCAAAAGGATGGAAAAGTGCATAGAATGAATATGCGATGCCTCGTCTTATGCTCATCTTTGAAGATTTGTCGCTTATAAATTCCCAATATCCTTTGTTGGACATCTTAAGGAATATCTTTATAAGGAACAGTGCAGCTACGATTATGAAAAGAGCAAGTAACACGATGGGCAGGAAGTGCTCGCGGAGCACAACATATTTGTATTTGTCGAATGCTATGGTATAAACATCACGGTCGCGAACGATCTTGGCTTCTTCCATTGCCTTCTTGTATTCGCCCTGCTTGTAGTAGGTATTTGCGATACCGACGTGTGCAAGATCGTAGTTCTCGTCGATGGAGAGAACCTTTCTCCAGAGATCGTAAGAAGCCTGATATTCACCGTCATTGTATGTTGATGTTGCTTCATGGATGTAGCCGATGAATTCGGTGGGCTTGAATATCTGGATGTTTGCGTTGATCTGGTCTAAGACGTAAAGGTTGCCCTTGCTGTCAACATCGATGGCGGTGGCTCTTGTGAAGGTTCCCTTCTTTTCGCCCGAACCGCCGAATGCAACAAGCATTCTTCCGTCCTGGTCGTACTGGTAGATTTTACCGGTCTTCTGCTCGATGACGGTAACGATGCCCCGATCGTCAACGCAGATGTCTGCGAAGTAAGGCTCCATGTACATTCCGTTGTCGTCGAAGTATTCACCGAACTTGAAGCTCTGTCCTGCAACAACGGCCTTAAGGATGTGGTTGTTTACCCATGTCTTTATGGGGTTCTGGAATGTGTTTCCGACTCTCTTGTAAACACGGTAGATGTTGTTTCCGACAGCGTTGAGCTTCTTGATCTCGCCCTCTTCCCTCTCCATGCTGACCGCATAGATCATGCCGTCTTTGCCGTATGTGAGGTTTGTGTAGGAAGAAGCAAGTCTCTTTGTTGCGAAAAGTCTCTGCTCATCGGTGGCGAACATTCTTGTAAGTACTTCACCCAAGCTGTAGCCGATGTTTGTCTGACCGTAGTATCCGCGGAAAGAGCCGTTTCCGTCGATGGACATGATGTTCTCGCCCTTAACGACGTAAATGTAACCGGTCTCGGAAATGATGAGCTTTGAAGGAGTGAACACATCTCCTGTGGAAAGGTCGCTCACGGGGTTCAAGAACTCTTCAACAAGATTTCCTTCGGGATCCATGTGTACGATGCGGTTGTTGTCGGTATCCGCGATGTACATGTCCCCGTCACTGTCAACGAAGATGCCCTGAGGGTTCTTGAAAGCCTTGCCCGGACCTCTGAACACGCCTACGCATTCATAATCCGAATTAAACTTTACGATCCTGTTGTTACCCGAATCTACGATGTAAAGATTGTCGTTATCGTCGATGAACAGGTCCTGAGGCTTCTTGAAAGCGTTCTGCCTGTCTTCGTATGTTCCGATGTTGTTGATGGTCTTTGAAACGACATAACAGTCCGGAACAGACTGTCTCATACTTGTTCCGTTCGTAACATAGCTTGTGCCTTCATAGGCAAAAGCCTTCTCACTTCCGGAGATCACTGTAAGAACAGTTGTGAGCGCTATTAAACCGAATTTTTTAAATCTATTCATGAACAGTCTCCTTATGTCCTTAGCCTTTGATTCCGGAATATGTCATGGTCTCCATGACCTTACCCTGCATGACGGTGAAGATGATGACCGTAGGAAGCGTGGTAAGAAGTGCTGCGGCGTTTGTTGCGCCGGCACGTCCGATACCGGTTCCGATGGTCTTAAGTGCAAGAGGCAGTGTCTTCATTGCCTGGCTTGTGATGTAGATAAGAGGCGAGAAGTAGTCGTTCCAGTTGCTTACGAAAGAGAAAACCACCAGGGTCGACCATGCGGGTGCAAGGGCCGGCATTACCATCTTAACGAATATCTTGAACTCTCCCGCTCCGTCGATACGCGCCGCCTCGATGAGTTCATCGGGATATTGCTGTATGAACTGTCGCATCAGGAAGCAGTTATAGGCCACGGCGATGTTGGGGAGTATGAGTGCCCAGTATGTATTAACAAGACCGAGCTTGTTTACTATGAGGTAACTCGGGATCTTCGTAACGTGTGCAGAGAACATGAGTGCTATAAGGATCAGGTTGAACAGGAGGTTTCCGCCGACGGGTTTGAACTTAACGAGGGCGTAAGCCGCAAGTGAACACACCATAACGGTGAGGAGCACTACTACGATGGTTACAAGTACCGAGTTAAAAATGTATCTTGTAAAAGGAACCGTGGAGCTTCCAAGTGTTACCACAAGGTCAGAGAAGTTCTTTGTGGTGGGATGTGATACGTAAAATCTCGGAGGATATACGTACAGTTCGTCAAGAGGCTTGAAGGCCGTAACAACGACATATACAAGAGGAAGCGCGGTAAATGCCACAAGAAGGAGCATTACGAGATATAGAAGGACTTTGGCAAAGGTTATGTGGAGCCATTGTCCCCTGAACCATTTGATCTTTAACATGATCTCTCTCCTCCTACTCGTCTTTTGATGAAAGCGCTCTCATAACGATACGTCCGAGAATGAACGTGATCAGGAAGAGAACGACCGCTATTGCTGAAGCGTAACCCATCTGGAAACGTATGAATGCGTAATCGTAAAGGTGTGCAACGATGGTATGCGCACTGTAGTTCGGGCTGGGCATTCCGGCAACCGCAACGGCGATATCGAATACCGCGAAGGCGGATGTGATGGAGTTGATGGCACCGAACAGAAGCTGAGGCTTCATTGCGGGAAGTGTCAGGTAAAACAGTTCCTGGAACTTGCTCTTGACACCGTCGATGGCGCCCGCCTCGTAAATGGAACGATCCATGTTCTGGAGTCCGGCAAGAAAGACGAGGAAGCCGGTACCCATACTCATCCAGAGCTGTATGAACACAACGACGCCCATGATGTATACAGGGTCGGTGTTCCAAAGTATCGGGGAATCGGTGATTCCGAGACTCATGAGCACGTAGTTTAAGTAACCTTTACGGTCACTGGAGAAAAGCACGAGCCAAACGTTTGCCATGGCAACACCACTGGTGATGGAGGGTGCGTAGAAGGCAAGGGCGAATGCTCTCTTGAACTTCAGCTGGTTTATTACCCACGCCGCGAAGAAGGAAAGCAGGTAACCCGCAGGTCCGGTCATAAGAGCGAACTTAACGGTGTTTGAAAGTGCTGTCTTGAACACTTCGTCATCGAGGAATAAGAGCTTGTAGTTGTTGAATCCCACAAAATGCGGGGACTGCATCATGTTGTAATCGGTAAAGGAAAGGCCGATAGCCGTGATAACGGGCGCAACGATGAATATGGTGAACAGAATGACGAAAGGCGCCATAAACGCATAACCCATCCAGTTCTTATGCCAGAAGCGTCGAAGATTTGCTTTTTTTGCAACCGATGCCTGAGCTGCGCCGGCTGTTTTTATAACATCACTCATCTGAAATTACCCCGTACTCTTCCTGTTTCATTCTGAGCTCACGGTTAATGTCTTCAACCGCCTGCTCCAACGCCTCTCTGACATCACCGCCGCTTATTACAACGGTGGTCCAGGCGTTTGTAAGGTGACGTGTGGTCATATATCCGCCGAGAACGACGGGAGTCTCTCTTGCCCACTCCCACTCGGTCTTAAGTGTCTCAATGTCTTCTGCCGTCCATGCAAGGCTTAAGAATGCATCCTTGTTGGCGGTATTCCATCTTGCCTCGGCGCCCATCATGGCTTCAACTTCCTTGGCGAACTGTGTCTGCACCTCGGTGCTTGACCACCACTTAAGGAATTTCCATGATTCTTCGGGCTGGTCTGACTGCTTTAAGATGATATCACCCTGCGCAGTGATGGCGCCGGCAGTTCTGTCGATAACGCCGTCTGCCGTCTCATGACCGGGAAGTGGGATGATGCCCCATCTTCCGGCGATCTCGGGAGCACCTACCTGAAGCTGCATGTACATGTTGAAGTCGCCGACTCCCAGAGGCATAAGTCCCGAACGGAAATACTGGTAGAAGTTTGCCGTTTTCGGAACATTGTAGTTTGTGAAAAGCTCGGTGTATTCCTTGAAGGCTCTGTATGCTTCCGGAGTATCGAGTGCGGACTTGAGGCCGCCGTCGGTATAGAAGGAACCGCCGTTCTGGAACAGGAACTGTGTGAAGTCACGTCCAAAGTAGAACTCGAAGCCTTCCTGATAGAGCGCGGGAATAACGTACTCATACATATCGGCCCATGTATTGGGAAGATCGATACCGTACTTTGCAAGAAGATCCTTCCTGTAATACAGTACGTTAAAGTTCATGGTCTCGGGGATGGCGTAGGTTCCGCCCATGTATTCGTAAGGAGTGAGAGTAGCTTCAACGAATCTGCTCTTAACCTCCTCAAATCCCTCAAACTGTGAAAGGTCGTAAACCTGATCACGGATGGCAAATTCTACGGGCGAAGTGGCATCTACGCCAAGAGCCACGTCCGGAGCCTTGCCGGAAGTGATGGAAAGCATGATGGCGTTAACGTTTCCGGCGTCAAGCTGTGTTGACGGAAGGACGTTTACGTTGATGGCGATACCCGTGCGGGGAGTGAAGTCTTCGTCGGCCATCTCTTTGATGACCTCGGCCCACTCGGTACCTCTTGCGATCCAGACATCAATGGTATCGGTAACGACAACATCCTCCGAAAGAACGGAACCCACATTGTCGTAGTCCTTTGTAAAGGATGTGAAGAACTGCTTAAATGTGATACCCAGTCTCTGGAAGAAATTGGAATGGACGTTCTTCCATGTTTCATCGGGATTGCCTACATAGAACTCGTCGATAACGAGCGGAACATACTGTAAGCTCTGATACCACTCGGAAAGACCTGTCTGTGCGTCTTCAAGTGCGCTGTAACGCTTTGCGATGGTGAAAGGATCTTTCAGCATCTTCTCGATATCGGTCCTTATGGAAAGGAAGTTATTCGCCATGGCAGGTGTCTTATCGGACATCTTTACAGCGAGATCGTATTTGTAAAGAAGGCTCTCGGAAAGATATTCCATCTGCGACTGCATCTGAGGTATCTTTGTGAAAAACGCATAATCGTAGTTGGGGTCGGGTGACGATCCTGCGATCATCGTGATGTTTAAAAGTATCTCCGAAAGGATCCTTATGTCTGTTTCGATGGATTCGAGTATCTCGGTGAGATCGCCCATCTTAACGGTCATGGTGATGGTGTGGGTTCCCGCGGTAAGGTAGAATGAGTAAGGGTTTCCTTTCTCATCTGAAAGTTCTTCCACATTCCAGTTGGTGTCGTAACCGAACTTGTATATAAGTAACTCTTCAAAAGGAACATGTCCGTCTATCTCGATCTTTCTGTAGGAAGGAAGTCCGTCGTTCCACTGCTGCTTCGCGTAAAGACCGATCTTGTAGAGACCGTCTTTCGGAACGGTGAATTCCCATGTGATGGACTGGTTTCCGTAACGCCAGCGGTATCCGCCGATGACGTTGAGCATCCTGCATGTTCCGGAAACGGGTTCAACCAGCGGATCACCGTCATTCTCACGGCGGAGTGTGGGATCGTTCTTTGCAACGGCTGTAAGTTCAGCCTGGAATTCGATCTTTTCCACATCTGCGTTCTTGTAGCCGTTTGCGGCGTATTCTGCGGAAACTTCCGCATAGCTCTTAAGCTTCTCGGGAGCGGCAACTTTTATTCCGGAGATGTACATTCCGGTCTTTGTGGTGACAAAGCGAAGTGTGTGGGTTCCTGCGGTCATGTAGATCTTAAAATCCTCGGGGGTTTTTCCCGTGGAATCGCAAAGGCCCTGGGTATACCAGCCGGGAACTTCAACCTGCTTGGGTCTTGTCTGGTCGCCGACGGAGTTTAATACAGGCTCTCCCGCATCTTTAAAATATCTGTAGAATTCAAGGTCTGCAGCTTCGGTGAAGGGGTACTCGCCATCAACATAAAGAGCTCTTTTTGCGGAATCGGAGCTTCCCGTGACAAGATAGTAGTCAAAAACCACTTTATAGAAGCCGTCTTCGGGAACATTTACCGAAAACTCGGTGTAGCTTGAAGAAGGTGACGCAAAAACAGCCTTTCTGCCCTCCCATTCGGTAACAGAAAGATTTCCGTTTTCGTCGTATATGGTCGAAATGTCTATGTCGATGGTTTTTGTGGCATCTTTCTTATCGGAAAGCTTTTCAAGAGTCTTGGCATAGGTAACGATATTGTCTCCGATGCCGTAGTCCCAGTCAACTTTGATACCTTCAAACCCGACATATTTCTCTTTAAGTGACGTGCCTGCGTCGGCATATGCAGTAAAAGAAGAGGATGGGATATCCATAAGGACCATACCGGTCGCTATAAGGACAGCCGCAGCCCTCTTAGCAAGTTTCTTGCAGCCTTTGCAATTAGCCATAGATCAGGTTCCTCCATGCTGTATTTCCTGTCATTTATAGTCAATTACAATTAACAGATTGTTTATAATCTTATCATAATTGTGCAATATGCACAATGCGATTATGTTTCGTTTCTATCTCATTTCAACCCTTTAAGCAAAAACAAAAAAGAGGCCCGTTTCAGGACCTCTTATCGTCTTCTTCGGTATTTTCAACATCTCCGGGATCTTCTTTGCCTCTTATCCTGTCTTCCATCTCCTTAAAGAAGTCATCATATACGAGAGCATTGAAGTAAGCGGGCCCGCCGATCCCGAACAGTACAAGGAGCGGGGTGAAATTTGCGGAAACAAAAAGGATCAGCGCTGGTATGAACAGCCACATAAGCAACATGATCAGCGTTTTTGGCGCATTTATGAGGCTTGCCCATAATGCGTTCTTCATCGTTAGGCCCATGGGATTTGAAATCCGCGCCGGCATCGGGAACAGCCAGATCAGGAAGAAAACAGCCACAGCGCCCGCTATGATGAACGCTATATAGAGGACGACCGGGAAAACAAGTTTTCCGACTATAAGTGCATAAATGTCCCCGACGAAAATGATCAAAATTGCAATGCCCAAAATACCAAGTAAAGAACTTTGCAAAAACTTCCTTTTAAAAGCCGTAAAAAACATCTTTGTGACATAGCCCTCTTCGTCACGTGCCATCTTCAGGCACGTATAATGGAGAGCCTGCAGAGCGGGACCTGCGGTGACCACCGGGATGATGAGGAGCATTGTGAGGATATTCAGCCAAAGCACATCGGCGGCCTTTATAAGAGCCCGTACGATCGGGCTGTCCATATTGAAAAATCTTTCAAACATGCTATCTTCCCTCCAGACGCCCGAACACTTTGTCGTAAAGCTTAGCGTCAAAGTAAGCCGGAACGGAAAGTCCGAAGAAGAGGATGAGGGGACTTAACACCGGAAGGAAAAGGCTTATGACAAAGGGTGCCGCGTTCAGCACTATCATGAGAAGCGTTCTCGGGAAATGGGAAAGACTGAATTTGAAAGCATTTGAAATGTTCTGTCTGATCTTGGCCTCAAACTTTGCCATTACGGGAAAATACCATGTAACCGTAACAATGAAAAGAGCGGTGACAAGTATAAGGAGTACCGTTGCTGTCTTAAGTATGGTTTCCGCCCCGCCCCGGGTCGTAAAGATAAGCTCCGTGTTAGCGTCATTGATCCAGTCTCCGAGGCCTGAGATGGCATAAAAGTCTGCGACGATAAAAAGTATTATGAAGATCATTATGATCGAACTCGCAATGCCCTGCTTGAGATTGTCCTTAAATGCTTTGAAATACATCTTTGAGATGTATCCTTCCTCATCCCGGACGAGTTTGAGAGCGCAGTAATGCATCGCCGCAAGCGCAGCCCCCGAGGTAACGACAGGAAGGCAGCAAAGAATGGTCAGCAGGTTTAAAAACAATATATCTTTCAATCTGTCGAAGCCTTCCATCAGAGGGCTTCCGGGTTCAAGTCCTTTTATGTACATTATATGTTCCTTTTGAAATTGCTTTTTTGTGCTTTCTATATATAACCCAAAACCGCAAAAAAATAAAGGACTTTCCTCAATAATGGGCGAAATCCGTCAGAAATCGACTTTACGTGAACTTTAAAATGCTATATTTTTATGATACTATATGCTCATAGTTATGAGAATGTATCAGTCATTCCCATATATGAGGAGGTATATAACATGCAATTAGACTATATCACACCTTTATCGGTCACATGGCCGGAGGAAGCGCCGGGATGGAAAAACGGCGTATATACCGAGAGACAGCCTCTTGTCACCCCGGTAAAATGGGAAGAAGAATCGGACTCGTTTGTAGTTACCGATGACTGCATCACAGTAAGCACCCTCAACTGGACAGAGACCGAGTCCACAGGCTTTGGTGTCTACTCTTATGTTGAAGGTCCCGCTTTCCGCGTGAACACGGGTTTAAAAGACGACAAATGGTCTGTAACTTTTAAGAACCCCTCTTCGGAGCCCGTAAAAGTCAGCGCATTTGCAAACCATATATTAAAACTGAACGGCGAAGAGCTTGCTCCGGAGTCCGAAAAGACTTTCGAGTTCACTCTCTGCTCCACGGAAGAACAGACAGTGCTTCAGTTCTTCATCCCCGATGAAGCCAAGAAAAAAGAAGACGCAGTCCTTAAGCTGCTCATCATAACAGACCTTTCCTATGAGGAACTGCCGTTAAAGCCGAAAAAGGCAAAGCCTACCATCTATCTCGCTTCGGATTCCACAGTCCAGTCATACGAGAAGTTCTACTATCCTCAGACAGGATGGGGCCAGGTACTGTACCGCTTCTTTAATTCCGGGAAGACCACGGAAGAACTCCAGTCTCCCGACATGATGTATCCTCAGAACCACATTTATGAGACACCGCTTTTCAACATAGAAAACCGCTCCATCGGTGCCCGTTCAGCACGCTCCTTCATCAACGAAGGCAAATGGGACAGGATCCTTTCCCTCGCCGCTCCCGGAGACTACTGCTTCATCCAGTGGGGACATAACGACGCGACCGCAGTCCGTCCAAACAGATATGTGGCTCCTTCGGATTTCCCCTTCTGGCTTAAGAAGTACATCAGGTCCTGCAAGGCAAGAGGCATCACCATCATCCTTGTGACACCCATTGCCCGCAGAAACTGCGATTCACACGACGGAAGCTTTGTGGCATCCTTCGGTAATTACGCAGAGCCCATGATAAAGACCGGCGCGGAAGAAAATGTTCCGGTCATCGACTTATGCTCCCTTTCCGTCGATTACTTAAATTCCATCGGCCCCGAAGAGTCAAAGCTCATTTACCTCTTCGCCGCACCCGGCGCATATCCTGAAAGCGCATACGCCGACGGTGTTTCCGACAACACCCACCTTCAGGAATACGGTGCAACACAGTACGCACGCCTTGTGGCGCAGGCCATCCTTGATTCCGACCGCGAGGAATTTAACGCACTCAAGCCTGCGATAGACACCTCCTTCGAGATTGAGAAGCCGAAGCCTTTCACTCCCGCAACACCTCCGGATTCCACTACTCCCACAGGCTTTGCACTCCAGGAGCTCCATGTGGAGAACGGCACCGCATCCTTCCTTCTCATTTGGAACGATGTGGAAGGCGCAGTCAAGTACAACGTATACCGCAAGGGTTCAGTGGACTTCCAGTTCTTCCCTCTCCGCTCCGTTACCGCGGAGGAAAAGAAGTCCGCAACAGTGCTTCCCTTCACCATCCCCGCTTCCGACGTATACCAGGTTTATGTGGAAGCAGAATTTGAAGGAAAACGTGTGGGCAACAGAAGCCGCATAATCGAGTTCAGAGCATAAAAAAACGGGCTTTGCTTCTTTTCGAGGCAAAGCCCTTTTGGGAGTCAATGGGGACGGTTCTTTCTGACTCATCTTTCGATGAGTCAGAAAGAACCGTCCCCATTGACTCTCAACCGCCTCACTCTCAGATTTACTATAACTTATACACTTTAAGATCCGAATACTCTCCGATCATGGGCGCCAGCTGGCGGAAACCTATGCGGCCATCGGTCAGGAAGTCGCCGTAGGTCTTGCCGTCATCATCGAAAGCAAAGGACAGCAGGTCGTTCACATAGAACTCAACGCGGTCTGTTTTCTTCACGACCTTAAGTTCGTAGAAATCGGAAGCGTCGGCTGCATCCGGGATGGGATCCGCACCCTGGGTCACAAGATGGAACCCGTAGCTCTTTCTTAAGTTACATGTGTGGAACGCTCTCTCATCAGGCTCTTTGCGTCTGAAATAGGAAACATGGAAAGCGTTGATGTCCCCGTGGTGGTAGAGGACATATTCACCTGTCCTCTCCGCAAGAGACTTGTCAAAAATGCTCTCGCCCTTCTTTCCCTTTGCGGCAAAGAAAAGGATGGCAAGTCCGGGTTCCTTAACGGGCTTGAATTTCCATGTTATCATTATGTTATCGGGAAACTCCCTGTCGCACCAGAAAACATAGTTCGCTTTCTGGCCTTCTGCTGCCGAGATGGCATTTTCCATGCGCATCACACCATTCTCAAAAGAAATGTTTGCCTTTCCCTCTAGCACAAAATCTTTTACATCATCCTCGCATGCAAGAGGATTTTCATATATCAGTTCCATTTTTTCTTGGACTTTATTGTCCATTCCTTTCCTATACTTTTCAATATTCTCAAATACTTCAATTTAACCGGGCAAATAATTACCTGTTTAACTCGCTCAAATATTCTATTTCACTCATGGCATCAGATCTTCTCTTGAACTAAACACTACCCTGTCTATCCTGAGCCTTCTGTCCGTAAAGTGAACAGTCACTCTATGTTTTCCCTTTGACAGCATTATATCAGTCACCGGCACAAAACGCCATACGTTTTCAGCCGCAAAGGAATATGGTCCGGGCTTGATGAAATCTCGCCATGCTATATGTTTATCGTCTATTGTGACTTCAAAATGAGACCTGTCGCTGCCCCAGCAGAAATCTTTTACCCATAAGCGGTATTCTTTCTCCCTTTCGCATTCCATCACATAAGTTGCGGCAGGTGCATCTAAAAAGTCGAATCTTTCCCCTTCCGAAGGCACATAGAGGGCAAGGCCCATTCCGTTGTGGCTTAAGGAGTTACAATAATCAATAAGTTCCGGCCTTTTGCTTAAATAAGCATATCCGGTATTTCCCAAGGCTGACGCGGCATCGAAGGCGATACGGCCGTCCTTTTCGGTAAACGGCTTCTCCGGCGCTCTGTTTATGATCTCATCAAACACCTTTCCGCACAAACCCGAATATTCCGAAGGAGATACAGGTTCCTCCCCGTCTCTGTATGTATCGTAGTCGATGTTTGCGTTGGTGCCGCAAAACGGCGTTGCAAAGACTTCCTTTACGGGCGGCACTTTAAAATCACCATAGAATTGTTTTCCGAAGGCTTCGGTATCAAACTCTCTTGGGGCTCCGTGATCATCAAACTCAAATCCCAGATTGCTCTTTCTTCTTTCTCCCGTAAATATCTCGA
>JAEEGL010559057.1_pt1 | contig 24532 bp, 15 predicted proteins | sample 9134231 | NCBI WGS metagenome assembly JAEEGL01 (sample SAMN16246548, study PRJNA631951) | gut metagenome | biome: gut microbiome; feature: rumen; material: fiber-attached | host: Bos | place: Iran: Karaj | collected 2018-10
ATTGATGTTGGGCAAGGACACAAATGGAAACATCACAATCATGGATCTTGCAAAAGGACCGCATCTGCTGGTTGCTGGCACGACTGGAACTGGCAAAAGCGTCTTCATGAACTCTTGCATGCACTCCCTGATGTTCAAATACACTCCTCGCGAACTGAAATTGATTCTTGTTGATCCCAAGGTTGTGGAGTTTGCACAATGCAATGGTTTGCCATACTTGCAGTTTCCAGTCATCAACAGCACCAAAGACACGCTGTGTGCCTTGCAGTGGCTGATGATGGAAATGGAACGCAGATATGTTCTTTTGTCCAAGGCGGGCTATAGGGACATCAAGGCTTTAAATATCCAAAAGAGTAGTTTGTTGCCTTATATTGTTATGATTATTGACGAATGCTCTGACTTCATGCTGGAGGCAAGAAGTCAAATGGAATTGCTGCTGACCCGTTTATGCGCAAAATCCAGAGCAGTCGGAATCCATCTCATCATCGGAACGCAACGCCCATCTCAAGATGTATTGACATCGAAGATCAAAGCCAATTTCTGCAATAGGATTGCATTGCGCATGGCATCAACCATCGACTCTCGATGGTTGATAAATTCAAATGACGCGGCAAATTTGCTTGGGCATGGCGACATGCTTTTCTATAACCCTTTGACAGAATTGACAAGAATTCAAGGCGTCTATGTTAATGAACAGGAATCCGACCGTATCGTTTACCGTCTGATATCCAAATACGGCGACTTGAAGCCAAATCCGCTTCCGAATACGCCTGTCACAGGGCGCAATCAGATTTGTCTCCTCCGCGACAAACTCTTTGATATTGTACATGAGGTTCTTGAAGACAATAATGACTGGCTGAAAGATGAAATTATAGAGGGTACCTGTGATGATATCGCCGACTCACTCATCGAACATTTGGGTGAGTTGAGGAAGGCCATTTCCGAAGTGGACGAAGAGGCAAACGAGTGTGACAATGCAGAATGTGACTCGGAATGCGACAATGCACTGTCAGAAGACAGAGAGCTGCTTCTAAAGGCCATACGGATTGTCGTAGAGTATAGAAAGCCATCGCCTTCCTATCTTCAGCGTCGACTTGACATCGGCTATAACAAGAGTGCCACTCTTCTTGAGATGATGGAACGGTGCGGCATCGTTTCTCCACAAGAAGGTTCCAGAAGTAGAACCATCCTTGTTGACACATACGAGGAGGCTGTAAGCCGCCTTCCAAAGCAGAACTGAATCGCAAACATAACAATGAGAGAAAACAATATGACAACAGAGAACACAACTACATCCTTCGTCCATCTGCATCTCAACACGAACTACTCCTTGTATCATGGTCTTGTTGAATCTCGTGAGGTGGCAAATCATTGCAAGGAAACAGGCATGTCCATTTGCGCATGCACCGACCACGGGACATTAGGCGTGGCCATGAAGTTCAAATCCGCAATGGAATCCCATGGCATCAAGCCTATCTATGGATGCGAATTCCAAGTGGGAAAGGCGGAGGAGAGTTTGGAGAGCACGGCGAATGTGCCGAATCAACATCGCGGCATGACATTGGTCTGCCTGGCGGAGACCCTCGAAGGCTACAGAAATCTATGCCGTCTTGCATCGGAGATTACCATCGGAGATTTGCGATTCGAGATGAAAGAACAACACATCTCCAAGGAACTGCTTCGGAAATACCACACAGGATTGATAGCCTTGTCGGGCGGTCCAACGGGAGAGGTTGCCAGAAAATGCATAGATGGAGAGCAGGCTGTCGATGATGCCATCGCGGAGTATCTGGAGATTTTCGGGAAAGGGAATTTCTTCCTTGAGATGCAGGACCACGGTCTTCCTGAAGAAAAGGCCATCAATAAGGCGCTTTTGGCGGCGTCAAAACGAACAGGCGTTCCAGTGGTGGCGACCAATGATGTCCATTATCTGGCAAAGGAGCAGGCACACGCCCACGAAGTCCTGCTCTGCATTGGAAGATGTACGGAAATGGCCAATTCTTGCCATCCTGCATTGCCAGGAGGAGCGGAGTACTACATGAAATCGCCAGAGGAGATGGAGAAACTTTTCGACTGGTGTCCCGAGGCGATACAGAACACGGTAGCCATCGCCGAACGCTGCAATGTCATCATTCCCACCACAGAAACAGACAGCAGTCTCAGCCACAAGCCTTTGTTCAAGTTGCCAGCGGACTTCAAGGGCACACGCGACGACTATCTGCGGCAAGTCTGCAAGGAGGGGCTTCGCAGGCGCTACGGCATAGACGCCGACGCCACCAGCCACACGGCAGAGGAGCAGAGAATCCTCGTCCGAATGGAACAGGAACTGAAAGTCATCGCATCCGCTTCATTGAGCAACGAACTTCTCGTCATTTGGGATTTGCTGTGGATTCCAAGCAAAGGCGTATGGAGATCATACAATATGGGATGCGGAGCAATCTGCGGCTCGCTGGTTGCCTATCTAATGCCCATCACAGATGTGGATCCGCTGAAGTACAACCTGCTATTCGAGCGCTGGCTTAACGAGGAGCAGCACAATTCCAGCCTGTTCTTTGGCATAGATGCAAATTTACTGGACAATCCCTTTTGCTGTACTTTACTTGCTCTGTATGGGTATTACATCATGCATAACGTAGTAGAGCGAATTGAAGTAGAGCGTTTGGAGTCACACAAAATCATGGCATTCACGGCCAAAGCCTTGGGATACCGCAACTATGCCGAGATAGAGAGCCTAGTCAGGAAACATCTAACGGCTAGGATTGCCTTGGATCAAAGCAAGCACCTCCAGAAACTGGTTGAGGAAGATTTGCTGGCGAAAGACACCGTGGAAACCGCCATTGTCTTGGAACGCACGGTGCTTCATGAGAATCCAAGGCATAATGGAATCATCATCTCTGATTCGCCCATCATCTCTGATTCGCCCTTGGCAGCCTTGTGTCCTGTTAATTCAAAACATATTGGTGAGGCGGATAAAGTCTGCAATTTAGACTGGTATGGAGTGCAGGAACTCGGGTTGATGAGCATTGATTGCTGGCCTACTGACAAATTTGTCGGGGACACGCTAGGCACTTTCTTGAAAACGTCTGGCTTGGCAATGTTGAACAAGCCTTGGCCAGATGATAATTCACGGGCGTTCGAAATACTCGCACAGGATGATGACAGATTCTACTGCGAGGCGCACCCGACTGTCTTTAAGGAGAATTTCACTGCCAAACTCGCTGCATCTCTGAGAGAACAAGACGCAGCCGAGTTTGGTAAATTGGGCCATATGCTAGCCAAGGTACAACCCAAAAGTATTGAGGAACTTATCGCTTTTTATGCCATGTACAGGCCAGGCTTAGACAAGTTCCTTGACGAATACATTCGCAGACGCTCTGGCAAAGTCCCTGTAATATACGAGATACCAGAACTGGAGCCTATCCTGAAGGAGACATACGGTCTCATCCTCTATCAGGAGCAGTTCATGCAGGTCGTTCATGTAATCAGCGGCTTGTCGTTGGGAAAAGCAGACCGCATGCGTAGAAGCATGACCAAAAGAAAGGTTAAGCAGACGGAGATGTGGCATGGCATCTTCTCCGAGGAGGCAAGAAAACGCGGGTTCAGCGACGACTGCATCGCGAAGATTTGGGAGGAACTAAACCGCCATGCAATGTTCTGCTTCCTGAAGGCCCATGCCGTCGCCCGCGCCCTCCTCCTGTATCGTGTCGCCTATATCAAGGCAAAGATACCTTGCTGCGATACCACAAATTAGAAAAAGTGTTCTTTCAGTCTCATTTCCGCCTTGCTTGTAACAAGGCGGAAATGAGCATTCAGGTTAATGACGACGTCAATTCTAAATTACGGAATCAAGGAGCAACGAATTGTATATTCCCGTCTGCATCACGAACTCCCTTGGGAGGTGCGTCGCTTTCCCACCAAGATGGATCACACACATTATACCACACGCCATTCTCCTTAGCCTGTGCCCACCATGGCCAGGAAGAAGCAAAGTAAACTCGTTCATTGAGCAATAGTTGGCGGTTTTTCCGCTCGTTGTCATTAAAATCCAGACGAATGCTGTTGGAGCTTCGGTTTCTGTCAGTCTGAAGAAGGAACATCCACCCAGCCCAGCATCGCAATGCCGTATTTACTACTTGACCAGAACGGAGCAAGTCTGCCAGCTGAAGCATCCATGCAGGTGTCTGCTGTTGTGCGTCCGGGGCATCATGCCACTTCTTCAGCGCATCAATGAAACGCCCATCCGTAAGAATATCTTTTTTCCACACATTTACATCGCCTGCGCGAAGAGGCGTGAAAATATAACGTTTGTGTACGTTGATCTTCTCAGAAGGAATCCTAGAGACAAGGTTTTGATAGAATTCCAGCCATTCATCTCCCGTAATCGCTACGCGAATAAGCACCAGTCTTTCGCTGATGTCTCCGGCATCGCGGAATTGTGTCCATCCGATGAAGCGAAGACTGCCATTCATAACAAGCTCGTCTTTCTCGAATGTGATGATAGCTTGTTCTTCTATTGGCCATTTTCTGATTTCATCTTCCAGCTGTTCAGGTGAATATCCAACTTTGCGTGACTTGATGGTTTCCAAATCCAAACTCCCCGCGATGAAATCAAGACCAGCATTCAACGCTTTTACAAAGTTGTCCGCGTTGATTGAGGAGGCATCAAGCAAGTTGAGGATAATGCGACGACGGCGCTGGACGTCTTTGATTCCTTCATGTGCATCCTCTGCTAAGAATGCCATCCGCAAAATATAGCCATAAGAGGCAGATGCCCTGTTTAGAAGCCATTCCCAGAATTTTGTTTCATTGGCTGCCGCATTCCAAAGTGCGTTCTGTGTACGTTCTTCCGTCCAGCATTTGGCGATTGTTGATAGCTTGTCGAAATATCCCGCAGCAATTTTGTAAAACGTTATGCGGGTTGCTTCGTCGAAAGCATTTTCACCATCTGCTGAAAGATTCTTCTCCATATCCCAAAGAGAATCGTCCTGCGAAGCGAATCGTGCGTATGCCAAGCGAATGATTTTCTCCATTGCATCGTCAAGCTTGGATATATCTTTTGTGGAATGTCTCCAGATGCATTCTGCCCAATCTCCATCGACTTTATCGCGCCAATCGTCCGCCAATTCCTGAGGCAAATACTTGTCAAGCATTGCTTTCATATTTTCCCATGGCGACAACTCCTTCCCACGTGCGTTCATCTTACGGAAGATATGGTCGAAAGTGTCGCTGTGACCGTCAATCCCGTGCAGCAGAAATGGAATTCTCCCGAAATCGGCTTCGGCTCGGTTGCGCTGACCAATGGCCTCGTGCAGTGCATCAAGCATCTGCAGCATTCCATCAACGCTTGAATCTTTCTCCCAAATCGGAAGGAACCACTCAGACCCTTTGATTTCCGACGAAGGCAGTTCAGACGCTTTGCAAGGATGCTCAAGAAGTCCTTTTACAAACAGTTGCGGAATACGCCGAGCCTCGTATGTGAAACACCAGTCTGACTGCCACTTTCCGCATAGCCAGGCCAGCAAAAACAGCGTAGATAGGCGCTGCTGTCCGTCAAGAGGCAGCAGGCATTGCTCCTTTGCCACGCCATAGATGAAATCCAATGAGAGTTCCTTGCCGCCAAACACCGTATTTACCAGTGCGGGTACAAAGTTTTTGCGGATTTCAAGCCCTTTTTCGTCTCTTCGACCTTGCACATAGCCACGCTGTATACGCGGAACACAAATGCCCTTGGGAAACAGGCTGAAGATTTTTTCCAATGTATATTTATCGCTCATTTTGCACCTCCCATGAATTGGTCAAACATTTGTTTCATTGTCTCGCGGTAATTCGCGGCATCATCCTTTCCCCAGTATCGCATCTGGGCCGCATTTGTGGAATATCGCTTTGCAAAGACAGCCTCTGTCAATGGAGGAATGTACTGTACATTATTCAGAATCTTCCGCCGCTTCGCAGGGAAGATGGCATTTTTGTAGGCCCTGTTCGTACTTGCATCCAGTAGCGCAAGGTTTTCGATCACGTCCTTGTCGGCGTTTTTGTCGTCTTCCTTCTCGAACAAGTTGAAGACAAATGACCATTTTTCAGCAAAGCTCTTTTTCTCATCCAATAGATCCAGATCACTCTTTGTCATCTCCGTCCTCGCCAATGCCAGCCACTCGTCCTGCTCTTCTTTAGAGGTTAGTGGATTGTCCGTCTGCGAGGCGATGTGTTCGATGTCCCAGCGGCATTGTCCATACAAGTCGAGGCGGAAGCGAATGTGCCGACGCTGCGCTTCCAGCGTATTGAGAAGAACGAAGAAGCGGCGCAAGTCGTCAGTGGACGCTGAATCGTATCGGAACGAGTTGAAGTCCCTATCTCCGATGTTTTCAGCAACAATCATCCGCAATTCCTTCTTGAATGCATCCATGCGGCAACCTGCCTTTTGCCAAATGTCCCAGAATCCTCTGGTTCCTCTATCGGTAAACTGTGCCAGCCAACCGAGCAGGTGATAGGCTTCATCATCAGCAAAGCATGATTGCATCCACCACCAGCATCGAAGTGTCTCCTCCCATATCGCCAGCAGTCCCTTTACCTTTGCAATGGTCTCCATCTTCCGATAGACGAGCAAGCCGTCATGCCGTGCTTTGCTGGAATTGACATCGGCAACAATGGAAAAAAGGAAATCCATTCTCGTAGGCACATCCCTGAAATCTTGATTCCTCCAAATCGCCCAAAACTCATCGTTGCCCATTTCGGCTTCAATCAAATCCCACTCCTTGGCAATATCAGTTTTCTCGCCATCACCTAAACCATTTCCAGCCTCCATATATAGTGCCCTGATAAGTTCTGAAGAAGTCAACGGAGTCTTTCCAGCATTCAGCCGCTGGAAAACTGCGTAGCCATCTTCTGATGCCCCGATTTCATAAAGGAGGAAAATAACCCTATTGCCTCCGTTGCCATTCATCAACTTGCATAATGCCTCTTTGCGTGAGCCGTCTCGCTGCAGCCAGTCCCGCACGACATCACGTGCCTGCTCTCTGAAGCAATCATTTATGGAATTGCCAGGCGCCTCTAGCAAGTGGCTCAGCAACATTCCTCCTTCAGCGGTGTATTTTATATCCCAACTGTGTTTTATCCCCAACTCGTGCAGAATGATTGCCAGCGTGGTCAGACGCTGCTGCCCATCTACCACATTGACTTCCCCGTCAGTGACTTTTTGAAGCACCAAGGGCTGTAGGCAGTAGGGGGCTTTGGGAGCGGAATTTTGGGCAAAGGCAAGCAAGTCACTCAGTAAAGCTATGATTTCCTCATCCGTCCAACGGTAACCTCGCTGATAATGTGGAATGGTAAAAATGGTCGCAGGGATGCTGCATACAGATAATTCGTGTCTGTCGTTCATTTGTGTTTCCTCTTCAAGTTTAGTTATATTTGTTATCCAAAACATTATTAAATTATTACCACACGTCTCCGAATGGCTTGAGGGCATTGTACGCCTCATTCCAGGCTGGCAGAATTATCCGTTTTGCCTGGGCAAGTGAATTTACACCAAGTGACTTGCTCCACATTCCTGTTTTCTGTTCCGAAAAACCATCAAGACTGGCGATGTTCTCCGCAAGTGCCTTTGGCGGCTCTATGAGATTATCCCATTGAATCATCGTTCTTTCATCAGTCTTCCTCCACACGACAATTGAAATGATGACATCATTAAGCTTCTGGCAATCAAGATGAAGCGATATTTGTTCTTCAGGACACTTTGAGCGATAGTAGCACGATTCATAGACACCTCCCCTTAAATCATTACATCTGCCTCCATGTTGAGGAAGGATGCACGAAATTTGGAATATTGCCTCTGTCAGAGACAATGAGAAGTCCTTCTTCACCAAATCAATTTTGGCCTTTTCTATGAGAGCCTCACACTCTGTCATAATGCGATAAGCCTCTTTGTCATTTGCCGTTGCCAGTTTCTCTGTAATCTCGGCAAATCTTTCTAGATGTCGTTTTTTTCATGCTAACCTCTTTGGTATTTAAAAGTGTGTCTCTGCAAAGAAGCAAATCCTGTGCCAAATCATCACAAGGCAAAATTGCTTGCCATGCCACAACAGAACGCTCTTTTGATGATCAATTTTTTACCACTCGAGTAAAAAAAGAGCGTCTCAATCCGTGATGTTCTGAGGTCTGCTAGCGCCGAGCCCCGCACCCGTAAGATTTGCGCTTCCGAAATACGCCTTAATCCCATCGGCGATGATGCATTTGAAATGGACTCTTGGACACAAGACACGCTCCTTCTGCTTCCATAGACGCGGCTAACGGTCGAAGTCCTCACGGAAATTCGGTCCAGGTTCCTTTGCATGTATGAGGCGAATATCTACGCCACGTGCAAGTAGCCTGTCAAGCAGTCCTAAAAATGGAATCATCTCTCCACCTGAGACGGCGACATACATGTCCTTGATGTCTGCCGTGGCAATCCAGAGTCGTTTACGAGTCTACGGGACAAGTCCGCAGATGACCTTCTCATAGATTTCACGGTTGGTTATGAATTGGTTCATAGAGTCTGCCTCCTTTGTCACTTTAGACAAAGCAGATTACATACCAACATGCGGAGCCGCATGAGTTAGGCGGTTTGCCCGCTGCATGAGCACAGCGGTGCTCATGGCATTACCAATATGCTCAAATTCCGAACACAAGAATCCATTGATGCTTTGGCGTTGCCCAAAAGTACAAGCAACATGTTGCATGCCCTCCTCAAGGACACTCCTTCAAGCAGCCGCCCAAAAGCGAGCAACAGGCTAAAGTGCCGCCACTTGCAATCACGTTGGTGTCCAGATGTCTTCAGGCTTCATATCCAGCCATTCGATGGCTTCCAGCCAGCGGGACAAATCCTTTGGCGTCGGGTCGAAGTTGTTTGTGCCAAAGGAGAATTTGGCCCCCATCGACTTTGCGAGCTTCAGGAACTTTGGTCGTGGGAAGGGAGAACCAGCCTGAATTTCCAATGCAATGCCGTTCTCGACGGCCTTGCCTATGAGCGCCTTCATCCTGTCGTCTGTCCACAGCTCATCATAGCCGTCGGCCACCTCCTTGGGAAGATATGTCGGATTCGCCAAAATGGAGATTGGTTCGCTGAGGACGCGCAGGTTATGCTCCATGTATGCATTCATCCACGACGGAATGTCATTGATCGACTGGTCAAGCCATAGACGGTTGTCGCGCCCAGAAGGGAGTTTGCCCATAATCATCGTATCCGCAAGAATGTAGTCGAAGCATGCCCGCGTTTCAGCGTCAATCTGCGCAAACCAATCGCGGTCGTTCACTTGGATGCCAGTCGGCAAACGATGGCCGTTGACGGACACGGCCCGCGCCTTCTCTGCGAACGCCCTTAGTTTGCGGTTGTCGTAAATCTCCCATTCGCGTCCATGGTTTTCCATCGCGCTGGAGCGGATTCCACAATCTGCCTCGCGCATTGCAGCAAGTTCAGGCGTCATTCCGCCTCGGATGTGGATGTGCCAATCCGTCAAAACAAGGCCGCGTTTGCGGCACACAGCCATAAGCATCCCGAACACAGGCGTCCTTGGATAATTTGGCGAAATCGCCTTCTGTTCGCCGACAGTATAGACCAGCAGGCGGATAGTCCGCTGCGCGGCTTCTCCATAGGCCAACTCCACGCGAGCGGGCGTCTGGACGTGGCTGACCACTTCAATTACGGCGCGCCCCGTTGCGTGTGAATCTCCCTTCCGATGCTCAAGCTGCAGGACACATTCACCCTTGTTGAAATCGGCGGTCCATTCGTCATCGTTCTCCTCCAACATAAAGCGGAGCTTACCGCCCTTGGGGACTTGAGCCGTCAACTCCAACGGCATATTCGCCAACATCAGAACATCACCATTCTTCAAAGCCACCGCATCAGCCATTTCATTCCTCCTTTGTGCATAAGTTGCTATATGATACCATTTGTTTCCTTATTGTCAAATCTGAACACAACGATAAACCTGAACTGTGCTGGTTCTAAAAAAACAATGACCGCCGCTTTTCCTTTTCCCCAGAGATTGCAAATAGATGTTCTTAGTATAGATTATATGTAACGCAAATCTTTCTTTTAATTCATTAACATGTTAAACAATAAACTCACAACAAAATTACTCCGAAATACAGTTGTGTTATGTGTTGGAGGGATTCTGTTGGCTCTCTTGGTTGGGACAATCATTGCCTTGCCCATCCATTTTGCCAATGCAAGGAAAAATTCTGACCCAGAGGTGACAATCAAAGCTCAAAACAACTTCCAGCAAACCCTCCGCGTAATAGGGGACATAGACTACAAGCCCTTCTCCTATTTCAAAGACAGTTCCACTCCAAGAGGATATGACATTGAGCTAGTCACTGAACTTGCTAATCGCATGGGATACAATCTGGAATTGAAATTGGTCGAATGGAATGAAGCTGTGCATTTGCTTCAGGAGAACAAAGCGGACCTTATTCTTGGATGCGATTGGCAAGATGTCGCCGTCATGGATTGCAATTTCACGATTCCAACCTTCGAGGAGAAATTCATCGTATTCCAGCAAGAGCCTTTCAAGACGTTCAGCGATTTGTACAACAAAAAAATCGCTGTGATCGAAGGATGCGGCCTAATGGATACACTGAAAAGGTATCAGCTTTGGCATAATTGCGTAGAGTATGCAACGGTAACGGATTGCATACGTGCAGTCTTGGTGAAGGATTGCCATTGTTTCATCGCTCACCATACGATTGGCGAAGTCAACCTCCGTGAGTTTGGAGACCAAGGGAAACGTTTTTATGGACGAATGGACTTCGCAAACGCACAGATGTGCTTTGGCGTCACGAAAAATGACCTTAATCTGTTTGCAAAGGTCAATGAAACTCTGCTTACCATCCGCGCCGACGGCACTATGGACGCCCTGGAACTCAAATGGCTGAGACGTTTCGACAAAGACATCTCCCTCATCGACTATCTACGCAAGAACCCTCTAATCTTGTTTGTGGCCATTAATCTAGCAACGATAGTGCTGTTCGTCATTATCATCATGAACTATTCTCTGATTCGAATAAGAAAGGAGAAGAATCGCGCCATCGCCGCCGAACAGGCAAAAACACTTTTCTTCTCAACAATCTCCCATGACATTCGCACACCCCTCAATGCCATCATCGGTTTCTCCGAAATACTGAAGCATAAAATTGACAATGAGACGGAACGCCAAAATGCGCTTAACGCAATCACCACAAGCAGCAATACTCTGCTTGACCTTGTGAATGACATCCTTGATCTCTCCAAATTGGAGACAAACAAGATGGTTTTAAATTTGGAATTGACAGACTTAGTCAAGCTTGCCTCAAGCGTACTGCATTCTTTCGACTTGGCGGTGATTCCTGAAAAGACAAAACTTGTCGAAGATTATACGCCTATTCCATTCCTGTCCGTGGATCCTCTACGTATTCGTCAGATTCTCTTCAACCTTATCGGCAATGCGGTAAAATTCACAGAAGAAGGAGAGATTCGCCTGAAAATCATCTTTGACAAACAAGAAGATGACGCTCAGGAAGGCACTGGCACGCTAAGCTTTTCCGTTTCAGACACAGGCTGTGGAATCAGTCCAGAAGACCAGAGGCTTCTAATGCAGCCGTTTGTGCAGGTTCAGGGTTTTTCTTCAAAGAAGGGCACTGGACTTGGCCTCTTTATCTGTCGCCAACTTGCTTCTCGCATGGGCGGAGAATTGCTCCTGTCTTCAGAATTGGGAAAAGGCTCGACTTTTACGGTCACCATTCCACACGTCGGTTTTTCCATGAAAAAACCAGAGCAAGTTGAAGACAAAACTGAAGCTCCTATTGCAACCCATCACATTCAAAAGGTCATGATTGTCGATGACATGGCGGTGAATCGCCTCGTGATCCAAACGCTGCTTAAACGCCTGAATATCACAGAAATCATCTTTGCCGAAAATGGCGAGGAGGCTTTAAAGACACTTCATGAATTCCCGAAAGACATCGATCTAATTTTCACCGACCTGTGGATGCCAGTCATGGATGGCAAGGCGCTCGTCAAAGAGATCCGCAAAAATGACCAATGGAAGGAGCTTCCAGTCTATGCGGTGACAGCAGATAGCGAGGCGCAGGAATCATATGAATCGTTGGGTTTCACGGGAATCCTATTGAAGCCAGTCACGCTCGACAAACTACGCAAGATGCTGTCGTGTTTTCAGTGAATGAGTGAAGGTATCTGACAATTCAGATTTCCTTCGCAAGTTCCTTAAGTTTGTCAACTAGGACACGAGCACCGTTCTTGTCCATCAGTTTTGCGGCATTTCTGAGTTCGATGGCCACATTTGCCACATCATTATCGCCAGTGGCCAATGCATTACCCTTGACGGCGTGGGCGATATGATCCAGCGCTGTCCATTCCTCTGCATTCAAAGCAGCATCGCCCTCAGTGATTTTTTCGCTGATTGATTTGGCATATTCTTCATATATTTCCTTGATGACGCTCTCGTCGCCAAACTGTTCCATTAAAAAGTCATTGCAGCATTTTTTCATTAACTTTCTCCTGCTTCAAAAAGGATACACATTCATTTCGATGGAATTAAATAGACTGTCTCATTGAGGACGCCATAGTTCTTGCGTTGGATGCCACTGCAGATTTTGCGCACCATGAGCCTCCCGCGGCCACGTCCGCTGTATTCACGGTTTTTTAGTTCAAATGCCACATCAAGACTACCAGCCGCAACTGACACGCTTGGCTCCTGCTTGCCGAAGTCCCAAATGGTCAACTCCACATCGTCATCCCTTTTCCTGAGTCTGAAACAAGCCTTTTCCCATTGCCTGTCACGGACGTCGATGCCATGATCATGCAGATTCATCAGCTTCTCCTCAAAAACCATCTGCACCTTAGTGATAACCTCAGCGCTCCACCCTTGTCCACTGCACCATTGCTCAATTTCTTGCGTCATTTTGTCGATGGCATCCGCATTCATTGGAACCACTTTATCCATGATTCCGTCTCTTTCGAGGGGCGCGCCAAAGATGAGTTCGGTCACATCGTCCGTAAAGTTTGTGTAACCATACGCTTCGCAGGCCAGTAGGATTTTAAAAGGCGCGGTGACTATCGAACCGTCAATATGAGCCTCTGTAATAAAATCCCGTTGCAGCTTCATGAGAAGCTCCTCAGGCATTTGGTCGTATCCTGCTGAGTCCTTATAAACATCGAAAAGACCGTCTGTGAACGCCACGCACAATGCGCTCTTGGAAAGATACGTCCTCACAACATTCTCTTCTGTGTAAACAGTGTCGGCAACCAATCCAATTGGCAGTCCACCGCGTTTCTCAGGGTTGATGTCCTCCTGTTCAGAGTTGAACGGGTCAATGATATTAAGGTCTGGCGCACCGCAACTGATCCAATCTACGATTCCCTCTTTGGGGCGATGCATGCAGATCAGCGCGGTCATATATGTGAGCGCCCCCAGAGTATATGTAAAAAACTGCTGAATGAGATTGGCAATGTGCGCTGGAGTTGCCTGTGATATGTTTTCACTGTGCGGTAGATTCTTGAGAAAGCTTTGCACGGCCATCATTGACAACGCTGCACTGGTGCCGTGGCCCTGTATGTCACCCAACACATATAGATTGCCGCCTTCCTCCAATGGCATTACCTCAAAAAGATCTCCCGAAACCATATCTTGAGGATGCCACAAAGTTGTATAGAAATCCGTCTTCGTCAGATTTAGGCGTGGAGGCAACATGCCTCGCTGCACATGTGAAGCAAGATTCAGGGACTCCGTCATTTTTCTGGTGTTCTCATCAATGAGTTTCTCCACCATTCTTGAGGTGATGATGCTCTGCACACGCTTAATAAGCATTTCAGCCTTGACGGCCTTGGGGAGATAGAAGCTGTAACTGTCCTCCATGATGCGCTTTAGGAAACCGCTTCCCTCCTCGGGATCCAAGGCGGTCACAAAGAAAATCGGCATGGTTGGATCCATTCCACGAAGAATATCCCTGAACACAAAGCCATCCATGTTGTCCATCATGATGTCTGTGATGATGGCCTTGAACTGCTTGTATTTGCCATCGTTCAACAGCTGAACAGCCTCTTGGGTTGATGCCACGCAAACTGGGGTATAGCCGACCAACTTCAACTTCGCGCTGAGCGTCAGCCTGATGAGGCGTTCATCATCAATTACAAGTATCTTCGTTTCTTCCTGCTCTGTTGTCATTGGTCACTATCGTCCGATGGGAAAGCACTGCTGTTCGATGAGAAGCAGAATGCTTGAAAAGTAATGGTTAATCTTATTGTTTTATATTTTAATATATTAATTTTATAGGTGATTACAACCCGTTTTTAGTTATTTTCCGAATTATTAACAGTAACATGGTGGATTGGAATAACCTCAGTTGCAAAAAACTAAATAAAAACTAAATTATATTGTTTTACTTTTCCAACCAACTTTTTCAATATTCCAACGAAAATGTCAGAACACACACCCCAGAAGAACAATTATAAGATTCAGGTAATACTGTATATTCTGATAGCAATCTCTCTTGTGGTGATAACTTACTGCATACTCGATATCAACACATTGCTAATAACGCAAAGCCAAAACTACGTCAACCATCTCCATTATCACATAGCCAACGACAATTTTCGACAGGGTTCTGATATCCTAACGAATTCCGTCAGACGCTATATCGTGACAATGAAACCAGAGTACATAGATGACTATTTCCATGAGGTGCAAAAGGCACGCCACCGCGAAAAGGCATTGAATATGGTCAAAACACTAGACATCGACCACGCACTGAAGAATGCTCTCATCCAATCAATGAAAGAATCCTTGGAACTGATGTTCACAGAATATCATGCAATGCGTCTCATCGCTGATGAAATTGACGGCGGTCAAAAGCATGAAGAGATAAGCAACTATCCACTGAGCGAGGAAGAACTTCAGGCATCATTTGCGCAACGCCACGCAATGGCACAGGAACTTCTTTGGAATGATTCGTACATTACAATCAAAAATAGAATATATGGATGTCTAAGTCAAGGGCTTGATTGCGCAAGCATGTCAGCGTTGTCGCGCTCAGTTACGTTGAGAAAAGAACTTATTTATAAGATAGACCTATTCGTCATAAGCCTAGTAGTTATGCTGATGTCCATATTCGGATGCATACTATACCGCCGCGCACAGCATGAACAAATGTTGGAGGCTCAGGCAAATGAAATCGCACAGATTAACATTCAGCTGAAAGAAGAACGTGACAAATCCATTAAGGCCGAAAAGGCGAAAAGCTATTTCTTCTCCAGCGTCAGTCATGACATCCGCACACCGCTTAACGCCATCATCGGATTCTCTGAAATGCTCCAACTGGGTATTGATGACCCAAAGGATAAAGAAAAGGCCCTCGACGCCATCATCACAAGCGGCCACACCCTACTGGAACTAATCAATGACGTACTAGACCTCTCAAAACTTGAAGCGGGCAAGATGGAAATTCGTCCCGCACCGACTGACATCACATCCCTGATCAACAAAGTCGCCTCCTCGTTTGACGCCGCCACCACACGTGTCTCCGTCCGCATCAACACTGAAATCCAGAAAATGCCTTGCCTGAAACTGGACCCACAGCGAATCCGCCAAATCCTCTTCAATCTAATTGGCAACGCCGTGAAATTTACTTCAAGGGGATTTGTCACCATACGTGCCTCCTATGACAATGGCACATTCACCCTAGCAGTGTCCGACACAGGCTGCGGTATTTCAGAAGAAGGCATTAAAAAACTAATGTCGCCATATGTCCAATTGCATGACCACGACAGCAGCACAGGCACGGGACTTGGACTGGCCATTTGCAAACAACTATCGAAACAGATGAACGGAACGATTGAAATCACATCCACTTTGGGCAAGGGTTCCACATTCACCCTCCGCGTGCCAAACGTGGAAGCCTGTTCGGAGCAGGAATCCGAAGCATTTATTAATGATCATGCTCAGCCGAAAGCAAAAACAGCACTGGATAACTCAATCATCGACAAAAACATTCTCGTTGTCGACGACCAGAAACTCAACCAAAGCATTCTGCGCTCCATGCTTTCACGCCTCGGCATTCACAATGTATCAATAGCCAGCAATGGACGAGAGGCTCTGGAGACAATGGTCAACGATGGAAACATTGACTTGGTGCTGACGGATATGTTCATGCCTGTCATGGATGGAGAAGAACTGGTCAGAGAAATCCGCAAATCCCCTGAATTGGCAAAGATTCCAGTGTTTGCCATCACTGCGGATGTGGAGATGCTCGGTCATTTCAAGGAGAAAGGGTTTGACAATATGCTCATTAAGCCAATTACCCTTGAGAAACTCCAGGGACTTCTGGCACTTTACAAACCACACGAGCCTTCAGATTCAATGAACTCCTGACTGACCGTCTATCTTTAGTTATACATTCTCAACTCAAGCTATATGTAATACAGCGAGATATGTTCTCAAAGTCAATGCGAACATATCGAAGCGCATTTTGATGAACGTTTTGAAACTACATCATCAAACATTCTGGATAACCAGCCAAGAGATGTAGCCAATGTAAATGAGAAGTAGTAGAGCCCCTTCAAGGCGGGCAACGATTTTATGCGTTGCCATCATGATAACCATAAGAATGGTAAGAGTACCCATTGTAAGGATATCTACCGTCTGAATGCCTGACGCGACGATGGGGCGAATTAACGGCGCAATGCCCAAAATCGAAAGAATGTTGAAAAGGTTGGAGCCTATGACATTTCCGACAGCGATATCGTCTTCTCCCTTGTAGGCTGCGACAACAGAGGTCGCCAGTTCAGGGAGGCTTGTGCCGATGGAGACAATGGTCAACCCAATGACGGCATCGGAAACATGGCATATCTTCGCTATCTCAACTGATGCATTAACAAAGAGTTTGGCTCCTCCAACCAATCCCAAAACACCACCGATAACAAACACGAATGCCAATGTCATGGATAGCGGCTTGCCTTTCGTGGCGACCTCTTCAGGAGGAGCGGCTTTGCTTTTCAAGGCGTCAACAATGGTTTTCCATGTATATAAAACAAAGATGGTGAGCAGTATGGCGGCCTCCAGACGAGTGACTCCGCCATTGAGCAGAATAAAGGCAATCAGTAGAACGGTGGAAAAAATAAGCACAGGAGAGTCGAATTTCAACAATTTTGGCTCAACTTTGACAGGAGAAATCAGACATGTCAGGCCAAGAATCAGACCGATGTTGGAGGTGTTGGAGCCTACCACATTGCCGATGCTTATATCACCGATGTTTTTGATGGCCGAATCAATGCTCACCACTAATTCTGGCGCACTGGTCGCAAAGGAGACCAGAGTGAGGCCAATGACAATCGGCGGAATTTTCAGAGCATTTGCAATGCGCACACCGCCACGCACAAGAAAATCGGCGCCATAGCACAAAAGTGTGACTCCAATGGCGCATATCAATAGTTGTAAAAGAATTATCATTGCGTTATTACCTCAGACAAGAATTTAACATAATCAGCCTTGTAAACTTTGCAACATTGTCAATGCCAGAAAAAGAGAAAAAACCTTCTGGCAGTCTGCGTTTGCTCACGTCCAAGATATCTGCAATGCCATCGTGACAAGCATTGACAGCGCAGTCGTCGCATTTCCATCCAATCAGAATAGTCATTGATTATCTTCAGTTGAAAAGTGATGAATGCAACCATCTGGAATGCCTGTCCGTGCAACAATGCTGACGCAGGCGAAAGCGTCCTCCAAGGCATCGTGGTGTTGAAAGACGATGCCAAAACGCTCCGCCATAGCATCAAGAGAATGGGACGGCATCTCTGGGTAAAGCTTTTGACTGATTGTCAGGCTGTCAACATAATCAAACTCCACAAATGGCGCATTGTAAAGTGAAAGGACGCATCGCAGATGCTTCAAATCGAAAGGAGCATTGTGTATGACGACACAGTCTGCGGAAAGCAGCATCCGTTGAAGTTCAGGCCAAATGCAATCGAACTCCGCACAATCGCAAACATCCCAATAAGAAAGACCGTGAATCTCCGTAAAGTCAGGGCGCATCCATCGGTAACCCTTGGGTGGACAGACCAGCCATTCTCTGCGCTCAGCTACTTCGCCATCGTCAAGAATAGCGCAACCCGCCGCGCAAATGCTTCCCCATCTTCCATTGGCCGTTTCAAAATCTAATCCCGCTAATCTCATCGGTATTCCTCTCGACCAGAAACGGCGCACGAATCAATGAACGGATGCACTCTCATTAATGTAATGATTGCCTCATTTCGTCTGTTTGTTGTTGCATATTATGTCAATCGCGTTAAGGAATGCGGCGATTCTTGCGTCGATTTCCTGCCAGTCCTTGACGTCATGAATCCATTCCTGTGGAATCGCGCTGAAGCCGAAATATGCGCCAGCGAGCTGTCCATATACGGCGCCGATTGAATCGGAATCTCCTCCAAGATTGACGGCGGCGAGCATTCCTTCGCGGAAGGTTGGGTAATTGCAAAAAGCCCAGTAAGCTGCTTCAATGGTGTCAAAAGCCCAGCCGCTGTTTGGCACGCTTTCGCGGGTATGCGTGGAATGAATGCGGCTGGAGTCGTTTTCCATTAACGCAAGAAAGTTCAATCGCAACTCGTCCAGCAGTTGATGGAGTTCGCTGGAGCAATGCGTGAGGTCGCCAATCTCTATATTGATTTCAGGACGTCCGCATGCTTCTGCGAGGATGAAGCTTGGCGCAAAGCGCATGATGCTGCCGTTGCCTTGGCTGGAATCGACGCCATTCTTCAGTTCTCCTTTGCGAAGTCCTTGCATGGCCATGTGTGTTGCACGCCCTATGTCGAATGCGCGTGAGCAACTGGAAAGAAAACCAGTGTCGTACCAGCGCAGGAAATTGGCGGCGATGTCCTTGAGGTCATAGCCTTGATTCTGAATGACGCTTTCCATGATGCAGAATGCCATTGAGCTGTCATCTGTCCAATAGCCCTTGGGCAAGTCCATGAAATAAACATCAATGGCTGGTTCCATTTTTGTTATTTCTCTATGGTGCTTCTTTGATGTGAACTGTATTGGCGACCCCATGCAATCTCCGACAACAAGTCCCCACAACATCCCTTTGAGTTTTTCCTGATCAAATTTCATAATTGTCCCTCTCTTAATTTAGAATTATATAATTCACTGTTGTAATTGAAACAAGACAAAAGACAGTCAGTACGCAAGCAGATTCAAGATGAACGCTCGACTTGTACAAATCTTACGCAAGTCGAGCGTTTAACTAAAGATGTTGCGTAATGGTAGTTTTTGGCGGTCTTCAACTGCAACAGTGTACTACTGTCAATCGATGTCACTGAATGCGTTGAGCTCTTTGAAGCCGAAGACTAATGGCAAATCCTTGCCGATATAGCCGCCAGGGAGAAGGTTACCCCAAGCAGTGGTCAGGCGCAGTGCAATGTTGTTGGAGCCTGTGCGCCATTTGCCTGAACAGTCGAACAGATATGGTTCCCATGCTCTGACGCCACATTTTTTCCCGTTGATTTCCAGCTCCAGCGAGCCACATTTCAGTGGCTCAACTTTGATTGATTTGCAATCGCCCGCGCCACAAACATTCTGGATATAAGTAATTTCGCCACAATATTGCGGGAATCCCTGAAGTGCGATGTCGCCTGAAACAAGATGTTTCGGCAACGGCTTCAAAATCGTCTGTCTCCCTGTGATATCAGTGGCGAAGGAGCCTGTTAGCACCATCGGCGGGAACGTAGGCATTTCATAGCGCGCTGGCGACTCTCTGTACCATTCAACTGTGTGAACTTTAATCAGGAGGGAGTTGACGCCTGAGCGAATATGCTGCGAGATGTCCACTTCATAATTAAATGGATTATAGTAGCAACATGACTTGCGTTCCCGAATCTCTTTTCCGTTCAGAAAGACGTTCTTATGTTCCTTGGTCGGCAGAATCAATTTCAAATCTTTAGGCCTTTCTCCTTGAATAGTGAAATCTGCGCGAATCCAATACCATGGATACTCTGTGGGATTGAAGACCAGATAATCCTGTAGGCCGCTTCGGTCAATAGGAATCCATTCTTTCAGAAGCGATGGATCTTCCGCCATCTTTCCATACGCGGGAGAGAACTCCATGCAACACGCCACGCAGTTTGGGTTGCCCAATTCATAGTTCCACTGCTCTTTCAAGCCAATGTCAACCTTCTTCTTGGGGAACGTGAACACAACTGGTTTCTTGCCGCAATCGGCAGATTTCTCAAGAATTAGGGACTGCTCAGGATAGAGTTCAAGGCTAAACTTTCCTGTTTGCTTTTCAACTGGTTTCCAATGGTTGCCCGAATCTGGGTCCAACGCCTTGCATCCAGCCATAACAGGAGCCGAAAGCGTGAAGCGGACGGGTTCTTCCCCTTGATTCGAGACCATCAGTCTGTACTCGCCTTTGTTATTGCGAAGCGCAGTGACGACTTTATCCGTCCCCTTGCCTGTCAGTTGATATTTCAGCTTGACAATCTTTTCGACAGTTTCCCTGAGGGCATCAGCGAGATGCGCATCATTCGCTAGGAGAGGCTGCGCATCAAAGCAGCGCTTCTCAGCTGGAGATAGCGGGCGGTTGTCTGTGCATTCGGGACGGCATCCTGTAAAGATGACCTTTCCGCCGCCACGGCAGAATTGGACAAGCTTCTCTGCCACCGCATCCGACAAGACTTTCGCAAATGGAAGAACCAACAGACGGAATGCCGAGTTGGGCGCAGCAAGCGTTCCCTTCTTAACGGGGGCTTCAGCAATGACTGACTCGAAAATCACTTCAAAGTCGATATGCGATGTCATCAATCCGTAGAGGGTATCGTTCATGGTATCTCCGACGCATGTGTCGCATGGAGTATCCCTATCCATTGGAGCCAAGGCGCGGTAGGTGCTCTCTGGCGAAAGGACGGCGATTTCCGTGTCCAGCCATCCCCAAGCGGCGAATTCGGAAAGTCGTGCGCTCATTTCGCAGAATTTGCTGTAGTGCTTGAACCAAGGCTGTGTGAACGCTTTACCACCAGTCACGGGGGACATGGCGTACATGAGCGTGTTGTCATTGACAAAATTGACACCCATCGCGGCAATGAAATCATTGATATCCTTCTGTTCTGCCATGATGCCATTAGAGCCTCGAACGCCGAACACCTCCACCATCGCTCTCTTTGCTCCAGCGTAACGCGCAATGGCGACTGGCAGTTTTGTGTCGTAGATTGCATTTTTGCCGTAGCCTGGCGTAGGCAATTCTGGATTGCCCCTGAAAGGTGTGCGGTAGAAGAGAAGATCCGCGCCTGGAATGTGCTCGTATTTCTCAAGCTCGTAGATTTCGCCTGACAAATATATGCGGCTTCTGTAGTGCGGCGGCTCCTCTTGGTTAGAGTGTCCCGTGAGCAGCAGATTGTTCTCTTCACACCAGTCATAAAGCGTCTTTCCGAAGGCAAGGGACATCATTTCAGTCACCATGGCCCAATAGTCGTTGCGGACACGAGTGGAGTCAGGGCAATCGAAGAAAAGCGTATGAATCTTTCCGCGCAGGTCATACCCATAGCGTTTCTCGAATTTCTCAAATAATCCGTTTGTATAGACTATGCATGGTCCCTGACCATAGTACATCAGTTCGGCATTGCTGTAGTAGGCGGTATATGGCGTCATGGTCGGTTCGTCGAAGAAGAAACCGCGAACTGTCTTGCCGAAATACTGGCCGAATTTCTCTTTATAAGGTATATGGATGTATTGCATCCAGCACTTCACAGCCTCAGCATCAAGCATATCAATGTATCCACGCTGATTCCATGTTCCGCCTGAACGCTTGCAGCTTAGCTCCACACCGTTATAGAAACGGACGTCCATGCAGATGATCTTTGCAGTCTTTCCCGTGTCGTTCAACCAGTGTTTGTTCTCATCCAACGCAATTGGAATCCAGTTTCCGTCCTGCGAACAAAGCACTTCCAACGGCAGAGAACCGCCAGTATAAATGAATGAGCCGCCTGCTGGAATTTCATATTTGTTGCAAACGATAAGTCGGCACCGATGCTCAGGATGCTCCTGGAGCACATGACCAGCGGCGGTACCGCTGGGCCATGCCAAGTCGTCGTAGATCCACACATACAACCCAAGCTTCTTGCATTCCTCAATCGTGAATCCAACGTAATCCCACCATTCATCGCTAAGGAACTCAGGATACATCATGCCGTATGACGCGTAGATGAAAAACTGACGTATCCCGCCCTTCTTCATCATACGAAGCTGACGGCGCATCTCTGCCTTGTTCATCGTGTCTGACCACGCCCACCACGGAACAGGGGCAAATTCTTCGTATGTGCTTAGAGTCATTTCTATTCCTTAATATATAATTGAAGTAAAAGATTAAATTTGCCGCAAGAATCAATGGAATGTTCTGTCGCCTACAGACGATTACCAGCGGTTTCCGAAATATTCTGCACACGCCATCGTGAACTTATGTGGATAATCGACAGCAAATGAACGGACACCAATGTCCAGAATTGCAAAAATGTCCTCTCGTTCAAATTTCCATGGCAAGACCTGAAGCAGAATGTCAGAGTCTTTGGTGATGCTGAGTGCCTTGGATACAAAATCCTGCGGCAAGTCATATCTCCATGTCCCTGCTGGAAGTTGAGGATTGTGTCCATTTAGATGCAGTTGGACTTCAGTAATACCCTCAAACCCCTCCGCTTGAATGGTATTGAAAGAATCAATGATTGTCTGCGGCGTGCCGCCAAGCCAGTTTTTAGTGCGGAGCTCAGGAGCAAGCGATTTTGCCTCACGCAGCAGTTCGCGATTGCAACTTGCAATGGTAATCTGTTTCCCGACATTGTATTTTCGGATAGTCGTGGCAAGCTGAGATATTGAGACTCGTTTGTAGTCTATAATAAGATTTCGTGAAGCATCCTTCTGCAACTGCCTGAAAAGCTCTTCCAAGGAGACCACATGCTGATTGGGATACTGCTCCCATCCAATGTCAATGGTCTGGAGTTCTGCCCATGAAATCTCCGATATAGGTTTGTCCCTAAAAGCGTCAGGCAGATTTCGTGCAATACGGTTTAGATTTGGGTCATGTAGAGAAATCATGACACCATCGGATGTGACATTCACATCCGCCTCTGGACGGCCTCCATGAAGCCAGCCGTACTCGAATGAGAGCCTGCAGCTCTCAGGCATTTCAAATCCGCCACCACCACCGCGGTGCGCTTCCCAAATAACAATACCGTCTCTATTCATTATGATTCCAGATGTTTTTTGCAATGTTTTTGCATGCTGTTAAAAAACTCTTTCAGACATAAAAACTGCAAGAACGATAAACTCCGCATTCAATACTTGGCACTAAACCTTTTAAAGATACGGACTCCCTATCGTCCTGAAAATTTAATATTAGACGCGCTTCTTCAGGCTTTTGCCAAAGGCGATTGTGCCAATCGCAAGAATGGTAGCAAGAAACAGTCCAGGCAGAGGTTGACCAGAGGATCCACCACCCTCCTCACCGTAGCCGCCTTCATCAAAGTCATCATATGAATAAACCGCAACGAATTCATGTGAACCATTGCCATGAGCAGAGATACCCAAATTCACACGGACATTACCTGCTTGATCAGTGGTGTTATATTGCCTTGAGAGCAAATCTGTTTCTTCATGATAACCGTCTTGCACATACTGATATGTATCCACGAGTTCGTCTCGATTCTTAGGAGTCATCACAAGATATATGTCGCTAGCCTCATCAAATGAGCCAAGATAATAGCCTGGCGTTGTATATTTGGTATTACCAGTCGCGTCATTATCATCATAATAGGTTATATCTATGGATTCGCCATTGGAGAAATTGATGTAGTCGGACGTATAATAATCGCTTTTCTCCAAGTTCAATGATGGGAGACTACTTGCATTGATATAGCCATAATTACCAGCGCTCATGTCAAAGATTTCATCGAGGTCTGCATTACTTCCTTTCCAATTGCTTATATAGTTCGTTAAATAAACAGTGGAGTTGGCTGGGACATGCAGTGTTATTATTGCGGCAGCAGACCAACCCTGATTAACTTTCCAATTGCCTTGGTTTCGTAGTGTGCCATAATAATAGCCGACGTCGCTTCCTAAGACGTCACTTCCATCAGCTCTTATAAACTGATTAAATGACTCCTCAACGCCTGCCATTGCCGTGAAAACGGCAATGATAAAAAAAACTAAAGCGGATATTTTCATATATTTTTAATTTATAGTGATAACTACAGCCTATTGATTATTGTAACAGTAACAATAAAGATAATTGGATTTAATATAGTACATATTGTATAAAAGTCAAGTTGGTATTGGATATCTTTGTCATTTTTAAATTCTCAGAAAAACAGCATAGCGACTATTATTTCGAGCATTTTAAACTATATTAATGTAAAAATGAGTTTGCCGGGGTGTCTGGCGTGTGTGCGTCAGTCTGAGATCATACCCGAGAACCTGAACTGGATAATGACAGCGTAGGGAGATGGACTTTTTATGCGAGCCTGACATAAAAT
>JAEEGL013351911.1_pt1 | contig 24532 bp, 23 predicted proteins | sample 9134231 | NCBI WGS metagenome assembly JAEEGL01 (sample SAMN16246548, study PRJNA631951) | gut metagenome | biome: gut microbiome; feature: rumen; material: fiber-attached | host: Bos | place: Iran: Karaj | collected 2018-10
AGATAGAGAAGACGATCGCAGAAGACCGCCGAAGGATGGAACATTCAGCCGCCGAACTCGACTTCAGCCAGGCCGCCAAGTTCCGCGACGAGATGTGGGCTCTCCAGGAATATCTTAAGGTCTGGAAAAGCTAGCTCCATCGAGGTAGACTATGTCCTCCACAACCGCCGCTTCGCAGCCCCTCCCAAAGGGCCCCTCCCTCTTAACGAGCCGAGGGTGGCAGTGGTTGTGGAGGACATAGTCTACCTCGAAGAAACAAAACTCCAGCGGAGACCGAGGGTGGCGCCGAAGATGCTGGAGGGTTTGAGAGAGCCGGCGGTCAGGACTTCGCCATTGTCGGCATAGAGGCCATAGAGAATGGCCAGTGACTTGAACGGGACTTCTCCCATGAAGGCTGCGCAGAATTGGTTCATGGAAGTCTCCTTGACGGTACCGGGATCTTTGCCCCACGAAGATTCACCTTTATAAGGACGACTATAAGTTCCATAGTTCCGGCTGTATGTCAGCATCAACTTATATGGAGCCTTCTTGAACAGACTGCCGGCAAGACCGAAATGACAAGCCTTCAAGCGGTTGTTTTCAACGCCAAAAGTGATGCTGTTGAACGGATTCCAATCTCCATAACGGATGCCGGAAGGATAGAACAACGGTAAACCGATTGTACGTCCATAAAGAGTCCAGCCGGAACGATATTCACTGTTATTGAAATAGTTGTCGCCACCGCCGGAGATGTGTTTCTTTCCTTCGGCGTCGGTCCAGTCATGACGGGTACCGGACTGCCACATCGTGGTAGCATATTCAAAAAGGACGTCGCTGACCCAGGCGGTCCTGTCGTTGAGTCCGAAGTGGAGGGTATTCACTCCGTCCGGAAAGTTCTGGAATCCCATCCCGGATCCGTCGTCGTAAGGTATGTCATGCTGGAAGGTCACAGAGAAACCGTTCCCTTTCCAGCGCAGGCCAAAGAGTTCCTCTCCCCTCTGGTCACCCAAAACGTTGATCTGGTCGCTGACAGTAGCATCGCTGCTGCCACTCGAACCTGTGACGACTCTTATGTAGTTCTTAAGGCCGGAAGGCCGCTTGCCATACATTGGATGTGTTCCACTCCATAGTGCATAATGGTCAAGACGGCCGAGGAAATCCAGCCGGTCAGTGATGTGGATAGTAAGGCCAATTCTGGTATTATGGACGAGCGCTCCCTCAACATATCGGTTATCGAGAGTGCGATAATCACCGTACGAACCACTTACCTCAACCCTACCTCCCGTAAAAGGTACAGCAACTGGCTCAAGATTCAAGGAATAGCCCGGAAGGCTCCTGGAGTTGCCACTCCAGAGGATGTTCCCACCGGTTGTGGAAAGCGATCCCAGGAAAGCCGGACCTTGCTTTGAAGGACCGGCCAGGAAGCCCTGATCACGATGCTTCATTCCCAGGTCCAAAGAAATAAACTTCCACCTCAAACTTCCATACAACTCGTCCATCATAATCCTGGTCTGTGGCTCGTTGGAAGAAGCCGGATTAGGAGCACCATTCCAGTCAAATCCCGGAGGGTAATATGTGTCCATTCCAGCCGCCAGGGATGCTCCCCAGCGCCACTGGATGGTTTGTGATAGATCAAACTGGCTGTGAGCACTTATCAAACCAATAGCTCCATCCGCTTCAGGCATGATCCCAAAGCGGTTCGCAGTTGCCCAGAAAGGCATAACCGGCCCGGAGCCCATAGCCCCCAGCATCATGAGAGTGAGTATGAAATCGTGCATTATTCCTCGTTCAGGGTGACGATTGTGGGAAGACCGTCAAGATCGGATTTGACGACGGTCAGAAGACCGTCAGCGACAGCCTGGCTGATCAGGTTATCGACAACGGCTGGATCAGCCCCGCTACGTTCCTTTATGTCTGCGACATAGACCTCCGCTTTCCCTTTCAGGAAGTCACGGACCATCGAGCGATCGAGTACAACATCCTCTTCCTCTTCGTCTTCCTCTTCCTCTTCTCCCAAAGGATCGTCCAGCCACTTCTCCAGTGCCAACCATATCCTGGTATGGCCCAGATGGCTCTTAATTCCAAACTTGGCGAGCCTGTGCATCAATGGAGTATGATGCCTCTCGTGCCAACTGAAATAAAAATACAACCCCCAAACCAGTACGACAGCACAGAAGATGACTATGTAAAGCTGAAGATCCAGACCTGCATGCAACTTGGCACTGACAAACCATATCAACACAATCAAGGCATTGATAGAGAGTATCAACAGAGTAGTAACTGAATGACTTATTCCCGCCCTGATGAAAACATGGTGCAGATGTGTCTTGTCAGGATGGAACGGACTCTGATGGTGATACATCCTCTGGGCCATTACCCTTACCGTGTCGAAAACCGGCACGCTCAGGATTGCCAGGGCCATGGCGATCATGTTGAAGTTCTTATGGGCAGCGATGAGCCTCAATGAAGAATCACTTCTAAGGACACTGATGGTGAACCAGCACATTATCATCCCCAGCATCATCGTACCGGCATCGCCAAGGAACATCCTGCTTCGCTTTCCGAAAACATTATGGAAGATGAAAGGAGTGGCTGAAGCAGCGAGGGAGAAAGCCAGGACCGCATTGGGAATTTCCCTGACTTTAAGGAACATAACCCCAAACAACAGACTGTACAGAATGCATAAACCGCTGCACAAACCATTGACCCCATCAATAAGGTTTACGGCATTAATAATTCCTACACAAGCAAATACCGTAAGCGGAACTGCTATCCACCAACTGAAAGCACCTATGCCCCACAAACCATGGAAACTGTCGATGCATGCACCACTGGCAAAGATCAAAGCCAGTATTGTGACAATCTCGATAAAGAAACGTCTCCACGGAGATAGACCATGTATATCGTCCAAGGCGCCTGTGAATATCATTATTACAATTGCACAGAGAACCGGACCAAGGAAACGTTGAAGGGACAGGGTTAAGATATAGGTTATGGCGGCCCCGGTGAGAACACCTGTGATAAGGCCGAAGAAAACTGCAAGACCTCCCAGAACAGGCACAGGACGTTTCTGAAGCTTCCTGGCATCCGGGTTATCCACAATGCCACTATCCTTCGCGATCTTCAGGACTCTGAAATAAATCCACTTGACCGAGAAAAACGCTACGAGTGACGAAAGTATTACAATAATTGCGGTTTTCATGACCAAAGGCAAAGATAAGCAATTAGTACGAAGAACTGAAAATCTTTTCCATGAGGTGCCATTTCTACTTGGAACTAGCCATACGTTTGATCTTCTCTCCCCACCACATAAACATCCGGGGAATCTTCCACCAGGACTCAGAGGGAGCGTAGTAGTGGAACTTCAAAGCCTGACCAGCGATGCGCCAAAGATGCTGAAATCCATGAATGGGACCTGAACTTCGGAGGTATTTCTTGTTCTTCCCAAAGTTGCCTTGTTCGAGAATATTCTTCCAGAGCGAACCGGCGCGACGATGGAACTCCTCTGGAATCTCGAAAGGGAAATCTTCGGAAGGCAGGCCAAGATAGTCCGTCAGAATGGCTCCGAAACCGATGAATGCCTTCTTGAGCCCTATTCCTTCGAGATGTGCCTCCAACCCCGCAACATCAATCCGAGACTTAAAATGCTTCAGCACAAGCGCCCAGTCGCAGAACTGCCGGAGTCCTATCCCCTCACTGATGAAATGTCCGAATATGTGGGTGAATACGTACAATGCATTAATGGTCGGAGGCAGGACCGGAACATTCTCACCGCAGATCTCGATGCTCTCGTCGGACGCTAGGATCTCGGGCATAACAACAGTGTCCCAATAGCGCTGGTGTTTCGGATACGACAACATTACAAGAGTACGATGCATCTCAAACTGTAAGCCTTTATTTTTGTATTCGAGATGCATCGGATGGATAGCCTCTTTTATAACCATTTGACTATCCCTCTGGATAAAACTAATTGCTTTCGCCCAGTCATCCGGATGGCACAGAAAATCTATGTCTCCACACGAACGAGATTTCGGCTCCGGGTAAAGCTGTGCCAGCGTCTGCCCCTTTACAATCCAGATCCTTATCCCAGCCTCCCTCATCATATGACAAAGGTCTGCCACCGTCTGGTCAAGCTCGAGATTCCGCTGCCAGATTGACTGTCGCGAACCAAATAGATCGATAACATCCGGGCGGTCAAGTTTGATTCCAGCATCCAAGATTCCCTTAACAACCAAGCCTTCTGCGGCCTGCTTCCTCCCTAACTCACGAACCTTTTCAAATTTGTCATGAGCCCACTTTTGACCATTAAAGTCAAATGGAATGTTAAAAACGGCCGAATGAATTAACTGGAGAAACTCTTGCTCCATTACGAAAACATCTATTCCGACTTGAACTCTATCAGGTCTGGTTTAGGATGGACAAATTCGAATTCAAGGGTTCGGGTGAGCCCTTCCTGCAATGTATAAGGAGGTACGAAACCGGAAGTCAAAGCCTTTGTTGAATCGAACTGGGTGACTGCACAGAATTTCTTCACTCGGACCGAACTTACGGCTAACTTCTTGCCCGAAATCTTTGACAGGAGATCGAAGCAATAGCCGCCAAGCATTCCCATCCAATAAGGGAAATGGGTCGAAGGAATATGCTTGCCGAGGACACCTTCAACCAATTCTACCAAGGCGTTCATATCGGTGTCGGGCTTGTCGATGTAATTATATACATTGTAGCCCTCCTTGACATTGTCAATCAAGAACTTGACGAAAGCCACCACATTCCCGACATAAGCCATCGACTTGACATTCTTCCCACTGCCTACCATCAGGAACCTTCCACTTGAAATCTGTTTCAAGAGATTGTAGACATTACCCCGGTTCCTCTCCCCGAAAATCACCGTCGGGCGGACAATGTCTATATTCCATTCAGGATGTGTCTTATGCCACTCCTGAAGCACCAACTCTGCCTCCAACTTGCTTTTCCCATAGTGGTTGAACGGGTCTGCAGGATGGCTTTCGTCAGGATTCTTTTTATTGAGTCCATACACGGCAACGGAAGAAAAGAATACCAATCGCTTGATACCGTTCTTCTCCATCGCATTCAGAGTACATCTCATTCCCCCTACATTCGTATCATAATAAAGGGATACGGGAGTAACGTCATCACGATGCTTCGCAGCCAGGAGGACAACCAGGTCGGTTCCCTTCAGTAACTCATCCATCTGGACCTGGTCACGGACATCTCCGATAACTGTCAGGTCATCAAAAAATTGGCTATGCTCGAGATCGATATTCTTCAACTCATAGTTATCATATTCCTTCAGCAAATCAAGCAACCGTGTTCCAACGAAACCGCTGCCTCCAATCAAACTAACAATCATATAGTCACGGTATTATACAGATATTCTCAAAAACTTTTTATAGATTCCCGCCCTGATGGAATTAGGGATGATATGGACGATGAATCTAATAGCCGAATTAGAGAGGAACTCCATCCGATTAATGTACCCCATCGACATCAATGTTCGTTCAAACTTGACTTCCTGAAGTGCATACCTCAATCCTCCCCGGCGCTTATACATATCTTCAGAGGTCCTGAAATGAAGCAACGGCTCCTGGATATTGTAGAAAAGCGCCCCGGACATGATCATCCTGACCCATAAATAATAATCTTCAAACAAAGGACAATGCTGATAATTTCCGGCCTTCAAGACCGCCGTCTTACGAAACATTACCGTGGGATGATTGAGAGGGTTTTTTTTCTTGCTGAAAGAAACGATATCCGAATGCATCTCGGGTACTTTCCTGATTGAGACGGTATTGTCCACTGTACCAACGAATTCTTCCAACAAACCTCCGACAATATCATATTCAGGATGTTCCTCAAAAACGGACAATTGCTTCTCGAATCTGTCCGGATAACATATGTCATCCGTGTCCATCCTCGCTACCAGCTCATTCGTACAATAGTCCAGGCCGAAGTTCAATGCCTTGCCAAGGCCGCCATTCTCTTTTCTGGGAACCTTGAGAATTTCAGGGAATATATCCTTGTATTTTGAAATGACGGCTTCCAATTCATCAGTCAGATCACCGTCACATACAAGGACGACTTCTGAGGGGATTCTCGTTTGGTTGACAAGCAGACTGGCCAATGACTGATCCAAAAAAGAGGGATTCTCTTTTTTATAGACCGACATAAGCACGGAAAACAATTTCATCTTTTGCCAAATTCTAGCGTTTCTCTATCAAACATTTGTATGATTCAATTGATTCTCGAGCGATATCTGGCCAATAAAACATTTTTGAGTAATTCAGTGCATTATTTCTAAAGAAAAATGGATTGTCTGAATACTCTCTCTTAGCCTTAATAATAGCCTCTTTTATTGATTCCGGTGAACACTCAAATTTCCAACCTGCAGAATGACCATCTATGCTTTCAGCCATATTTGTCCCTATAGATAATAAACAAGGGACTCCATAAGATAAAGCCTCCATCACTGCCATTGACATACCTTCAGATTTGCTCGGCAAAATGAAACAATCACATTGGCGTAATCTTTTGTCCTTATCAGCCCCATAAAGACCTCCTCGATATCGCGCGAAAATCTCAACATCTTTAAAATGCTTTTGGAGCAAAGCAAGATCATTATCATTCGGATTACCATAAATAGATATAAAGAAATCCTTTATGCCTTGGTCTCGTAAAAGATTAATTGCTTCTAAAAGAACATCAAAACCTTTCTCAACATATGAGATTCTTCCAATATATACTATATCAAAGATGCTCCCAGGTTGTCTATTCAGATTCAATCCATCTATACAATCGCAGCCATTGGGGATAATAACAGCCTTTGAATTCAATTTAGCTACCACACATCTACGATGCTCTGATTCAGACAAATAAACCAAAGCGCCAGCATTCTTAAAAAAACCATTGAAAAACAGGGTATTTGCAATTAGCTTCTTCAAATGATTCTTGCCATAGTTGTACTCAGATAATGCGCCATGCATCTGTACCAAATATGGAATTTTTTTTCGCAACAGTATCTTATAGAACTGAATGTACTCTCGTTTATACACACCGTGGAAATGAACCACATCCGGGTCGAATTCAGTTATTATTCTTTCAAAAAAAACAATATTATCAATGTATAATACTTCTAATTGATTGATGAAAGAATTCCGATATACCGACGCGACTCTTACTTCGTGCCCCAAACGGACCTGCTCTGGGACAATTTTGATAAGGACAGAACTAATTCCTTCTGGATAAAGGCCGATAGGTGCCAAATGCAAAATCTTCATATATTATTGATTTTCCATATAATCTATAGGCAAGAAAAAGCCCAGCCAGAATGGTAAATAAATAATTGGCCAAATAGTTTGAGCTTGAAGAAAAATTGCCAGAACTAAAGCGCACGAAAGCTTATTAGTTCTATAAAGAGCAAAAATCTGTTTTGCAAATACTAATAGTAGAATAACAAGAGCGAAAATACCATTCTCGTATAGTACAGCAATCAGTATATTATGGATTCTCCGCTCAAAATCATAGGCGGAGTCTTCTCCTCCTGACGAACCTATTCCTGCGCCGATAATAAGATAGAATGGCTGCTCTTCTATGCCTCTCATTGCGCTTTGAATCTCATAAAACCTTGAAGAAGCCGCAACCACATCAGACTCTCTATCTCCAAAAAATCTTTCTACTATTCTATCTATGGGGTCTTTAAACCTTATGTAAGTATAATTTGAACCAAAAATTAATAACAATAATAAAATGATAGTCACTTTTTTATTCATCTTATAAAGACGAGGGATATAAACAAGTATGAATAATAGAAGTGCCAATATCCCACCACGGGACTGTGTCAAAAGAACAACGTATAATGCAACAAGAATGGATACAATAGAAAGGGATCTTACCAAAAAATTCTTATATGATTCAATTGCCCTTATACATAAGTAAATCCCAACAATCATAGAGATAACAAGATAGTTGGGATCATTATACAGACCCTGATACCTATATGGTAGCCCAAACCAATCCGAGAGTCGATATGATATGACATTTACCACCAGCAAGAATATCGGAGTCAGGAGGTAGATAGGTTTTTTATCAATATATGGTAATCCTATCAAAGATAGAATAGTTAAGATGTAAATAACAAAGCCGCTGATGGGAGCATGGAAGAAAACCAGAGGCAGAAATGCCAAACATCCAAATAACAATAGATATTTTGTTATGCTATTACTTACGAACTTCCCAAAATGGAATACATTATATAACGATAAAATAGCAATAGGGATATAAAATAATTTAACACCTGGTCCAATCGTCAATGAATTGACGATATGAAGAGGAAGTAACAATGAATAAAAAAAAGGAAGTAAGTATTGCCTCAGACGCATATGAAATAATCACCTTAATTCTTCAGTATAGATAGCAATCTTTTCATCCCAATTAACGATATAAGGGTGATCCAAACGATTCACCCAATTGGGATTAGGGATCATATAATCTTCCCCATACCGCATCCTAAGTATTTCATGGGCGTTCCGGGGAATAAACAAGGAAAGTGACTCAAAAGGAGTGCGTACCCTTACTTTGTCCCAGGGAAGTTCTATTCGACGGGGCAACAAGCCTCCATGCTTATAAATTGACATCGTCCAGTCCACCGTATCTGGGAATTTCACAAAGTCACAACAATATGGGAGACGATCGACAGCTTCATATAAATAAAAAATATCGATCGTCACCCCATCTTTCTCGAAAGTATCTTCACGAGCAGACAAACTGTCATCGACTGTAAAACAATGAATCCTTCTGAATCCTTCCTTTTCCAAGTACGTTTGAATTAAACCCTCTCTCCCATCATACCAAATCGCAACATCTATGTCAAGGTCGTGCTTTATAAACCCCTTCTCCCGCACAGCTCCCAGCAAAGAGCCAAATGCCAATGTATACTCGACATCGTTCCTATCCATACAGTCAGTGAACGCTTTAAGGACAGATATAGCGTTCTGTCTGAAAAGTGTATTTCTGCTATTTACCTTATGCCTTTCGAACATGCGCTTATACAAAGATTTGAAGAAACTCTTCGAATGGCTATTCCTGTAAAAATGGATATAAATGAACTGCTTCAGATGCTCCAAAAAACCAACCATCATAAAACAACTACTTAACAATCATCTTATTTTCCAATAGTAATCATAGCCGTGGGTACCTTTCCGTTTTTCGACCGGGGGCAAAGTCTTATAATCTCCGTATTTGCTAGTCAAAGCTTTATCGAAACCTCTCATTATATAGAAATCATATTCTTCAAATTTGTGAAGAATAAACTCATTTAAAACACCCTTTGAGCAATACTCCCTTATACCATACAATCCGAAAGAAAGATTAGAATAATGAGTTGCCTGGTCATAGTCAATGGCCTTGCAGAAATCTATCAGTCGATCCCAACGGTTGAAAAAAGGAAATACGATCTGCCCTATCATTCTTTTTATATAGAGATTAAAGCCACCTTCTTTGTTGTTCAAGGAGATAACGCCCCTTGCCTTGCAGGTCAAATTGAACAAACGGTTCGCTTTGTGAGTGACCTTAAGAGCTCTTTCATAATCATCAGGCATACCATCTAACGGAAAAACATCAATCCAAACCCCTGTTTCGTATATCGACCACGGATACTTTTTTGTGTCAACAAAAGTCCGGCCAGTGTCACATACCCTGGAATAGGCTAAAAAAACATCTTTCTTCTGTATTTCCCGCGACAACAACAAGTACTCACGGCCTGCTTTACCATATAATTGAAGGAATCTCTCGTAATCAGGCCGAGGCATCGCTATGTCAAGATCATCATCCCAAGGGATGAAACCATTATGCCTCACCGCTCCTATCAATGTGCCTCCGAACAAAGTATAATTGATCTTGTTTTCTAAACAGAATTCATGAATATCCTTCAAGATCTCCAAACTGACCCTTTGAATATCACGTGTATTCATCCTATTCATAACCGATATCGTTTATCTTTTCAATATCCTTGAAATACCTTCTGAATGAGATAGGAAAACTTCTCCTGAATAAAAAAAACACCCTTCTGGTTCCCAATAAATACCATACTGCCTTAGATCAAAACGCCTCACTAGTTTTTGTTTAATCAAGTCTATGACATTAATATAAATGTAACCGACTGCATTATAACCTTGAACGATATACAATATATCATCCCGAATACACCCACCTTGCATATTTATAGCATTACAATTCAGCATAAAAGAATGTTTAATATCTTTATCGTTTAGGGTAACTACTGTTTCAGCAATACTGGGGATATTGAACTGAGAAACCTTGCAAATACCGTAATTATCTTCTATAGAATTATTGTTTCTCGAATATGTAAATAACAATTTTCTAGTGGTATCAATTGAACAATTGACATTCCCTAATGAATTCTCATAAGACATCACTGGAAACAGTATCGTCTGTACAAGCTCCATACGAAAAGAACTAAAGTCGGAAATGGATTGATCCCAAAAAGGGATTATTCTGAATACTTCCACAAAACAACGCGCCTGAGACTTCGCTCTTTGACTCACATATAATAAAGGAAACACATCCGTGGACTCATACTTATCAACTCCAAAACAGCTCTGATTGCAGTGATATATCGATGCGTTCTCGCTTTTCATTTCCAAAACATACAATGCTTTTTTCTTCGAGAGATTATACAAGCAGATCCGCCCCCTGCCACTAGCGATAAAAAAAGCATAGTCTCCAAAAACTGCCGCACTTTGATGTTGGAACTTTAATTGACCGTATGATGCCACATAAATATCTTCCGTATGTTCCCAGTCCGAATAAGGAGTACTTCTATCTTCTATGATAGTCTCTTCGTTTGAACATGATACTCCAATTAAGAATGCAACACATATAAGAACAATATGTGTGTACATATTAAGATGTTTGACAAAAAGTTGCATTTTAAGCATTACATAATCACTTCCAATAATACGACCACTTCTTCAAGCTATGAGAAACCCTTTTCTCTTCCGGTGGAAGTTTCATATAATCGCCAAAAATGGTTGTCAAAACGCTATCATAGGAATCGATTACGTAAAAAAACTCATTCTCGAATGGCAACAATCTATATGATTTAAAAGCAGAGGTAGGAAAAACTTCTTGACGATTATATGTGGTTGCTTCAACGCAAACCATACTTGAACAATACGTAGTCTCCCCGAAAGTAAATTCCTTACAAATAGAAATAACTTGGTTGTGCCACATATCGAAATGCAAACCATTGCTCCCAACAGCTAATTTTACTAACCTAAGAAAGCCTGTTATCTTTCTTAATGGGCTTCTTTCTTCTAGATCGCTTAAAGCCACCCTTAAACGCCTTATCAAAGAAGTGAAACAACGCAACCTTTGAAATTGTCGATTTCGTTCTGATAAATCATCCGGAATAGCGTCGATTGGGAATACATCAACCCATACTCCAATTTGATGCTTCGAAGCTTTTAAAGGGCCAGTAGCGACAGTACGATTGTCATAAACTCGCGTGTAATTCACAAAAGTATCATTATCATACACAGAACTAAGCTCAAAGCCTTTTTGGCTACGAAACTCTTTTGAAAAAACCTCAAAATCAGGGCGAGCCATCATTATGTCTATATCGTCGTCCCAAGGGATAAACCCTTTGTGTCGTACTGCCCCAATCAAACTACCATAAGCTAAAGAGTAATGTATACCCTTTTCAACGCAATAGCAATGGATATCTTTCATAATATCCAGATTCACATTCTGGATCTCTTGAAGGGTCATTCTTTTCATTCTACAAACCACGTTAACACTTCTCTTTAACCAATAATAACTGTTTGATTGATTTGTACAGGCGAGCAATTTGATGCCTTATTCTAACAAAATACTTGCGAAAATAGAAATGAGATAAACATATAAATTTTGAAGGTTGATGACCCTTGTCTATCCACTTGGCATAAATAACAGAACAAAAATTATTGCCTTTAATCCGTTTGTAATCAACTGGGACAAAGCCCGATTTCTCATACTTGTACCTTTGAATAGTATTCCCCTCTGCAGTTCCTGATCGAATTAATAACGCACCAATGGAAACGGAAAACTTATCTCTTTCTTTATCAATAAGTTTCATTATTCCCAGACCTTGGTATTCGGGTAAAACAGCATCAAAACAGTAATGAACCACCAATTGCCCCTTATCATACCAATCTGTCCCCATCTGCTTGCAAACTGACGCGGTTCCTACTACGTCTTGGTCACACAAAGCCACATAGGTTATTCCTTCTCCAACAGATCTCTCTACTTCTTCAGCATTCATAGACGCAGTTCGATAATGGATCCCTTTTTCTTTATTAATAATATGAGCACGAGATACTATCTCACTTATCTTATCATAAGAATACTGTGTTTCTTTTAGGGGTCTTATGATTATGGACAGAGCCTTCATAATCGAGAAAACAGCTAACGACTACCGTGTTTTACCAAGTATGTATTAATTATTTCTTTAAGGGACAGATAAGGTCTCGGCTTTGCGACAATTGACCATCCTAAAAAGATGATAACAAAAACCGAAAGCCTGATTGCCCCATTAACGAACATTCCAGAATCGAACAAATCAGAAACAATTAGACTTACTCCTGTGGCAACAGTAGATACCAATATAATTGGAAGAATATCGAGAAGTTGCTCCGTCCATTTATAGCCAAGATACTTTGATACCAGGAGAATATTGATTATATATGATATCCAAGCACTAATAACTACACCAATAAGAAGTCCTTTCATGCCCCAAAAGACTATTCCACAGATAATGATCGATATACCTATTGTATGCTTTATCAAAGTCCAAATAAAAGTTATATTACTTTTTCCTATGGCTGAAATAGCTTGCAGATTAACCGATTGAAGGCATACTGCTAGACCTGCAAAACAAAGAACTTGAAAATAAGGAACACTGTCCAACCATACATCAGAATACAATAGCACAAATAATGGTTTCGCGATTAAAAACAGAATAAAGAGAAGGGGGAAAGAAACAAATGCTATTAAAGAGGTCAACTTTTTTATAATCCCTATTAGTTTAATTCTGTCATCTTGTATTTCCGCATATAGAGGGTAGGTAACTTGAGTCATTACCTGTGATATACTTGTAGATGCCAAACTCTCAGTACTATTTGCTTTTGAATAATAACCTAAAGTAGAAGGGTTGTATAATTTTCCTATTAATAATCCTTGAATATGCTGACCTAACCTATTAATAACGTGTGTAAGGAACATATATAGGCCAAACTTAAACAATTCGTGAAAGGATTTAGATGAAAACACGATCATAGGACGCCATTTCACATAAAACCAAAATATCAGAGCAGGTATTAAGGAAAATAATAAGTTTTGAACGACCAAAGCCCATACGCCAAATCCTTTATATGCCAGAAAAACTGTAACTATCAATGAAATTACTGAAGTAATAACAGAAACCATTGATAATACTTTAAAATCTAGTCTTTTTCGTAATTGGTTTTGTTGTACAATATTAAAAGCAAGAATAAACAATACAATACCTTGTGTTCGAAGGACTCTTGACAATACTGGATTATTGTAGAACTCCGCAATAGAAGGTGCACATATGAAAAGGGTTGAATACAGGATTATCGCCATAAATAAGTTCCACCAAAAAATAGTCGAATAATCCTCCTGAGTAGGATTCTTCTTTTGGATAAGTGCTGATCCAAAACCGCCATCGATAAAAGCTTCTGACAATGACATAAAAATAGCCAACATACCGATACACCCATAATCATATGGAGTGAGGAGGCGAGCTAGAATTATTCCTGAAACGAATTGGATGAGCATCGTCGAGTATTTCTGAACCGCCACCCATGCGACTCCAGATACTGCACGATTACTTAAACCCTGATTCATAACCACTTAAAATACTCCCTTCCTATAACTCTAAAACTTGAGCAAGCTATTAAGTTTTCTGCATATCCGTAACAATACATAAAAGGGTAAATAGATATTATATTTGATAGCCATTCCAATGATCTTCAAAAAAAACTGTTGGAATAGCATTCCTTTATGTAATATACTTACACAATAACTATCAACATCCATATGTACGAACGATTGACTAATAGAGAGAGAGCCCTCTTCAAAGGAACAAAAAATCATCATCCCCGTATAAGCGCAAGGATACCAAGTTTTAATCGTAGGGATTTCAACTTGAGGACATCTACCGATTACTCTCGGCAACGATGAAATATCAACTCTCGTGTCTTCAGGATACCAGGTGAACCTTGGATAATTAATTATCCTATCCGGAAATACAAAATTACCAAGACTGTACACTATGCATTTGTGACGGTTCTTTACGATTGGTTGTATTCGATGAGTATGCCCTCCTAAAACTAGATCTGCACCCGCCTCAATCATCTGTTTTGATAAACGTTCTACCCTCAAAGTCGGAAACGATGAATACTCGACTCCCCAATGAGGAATAACAATCACAAAATCGTATAGCTTCGAGGTCTTTCTAATAACTGATACAACATTTTCTTCATTCAAAGGATTCACTCCAGGAAGCGTATCTGTTGCCTCATACATATATTTTAAACCGGTATCAGCAAACGCTAAAAATGCATAAGTCTTTCCTTGTTTTTCAATTATTACCGGTTTTCTAGCCTCAGTAATATTACGACCAGCTCCACAATACCGAATCCCCAATTGATCCAGAACCTCCATTGCTTTATATGCTCCTTCGGGTCCAAGATCAAATATGTGGTTGTTTGCTATACTAACTATATCAATACCCAGATCACTCAGCCGATAAACATCTTCAGTTTTAACAAAGATAGTGTTACCGCCAGCTGCATACTTCTTTCCTTCCGGCCTTGTTATCTCCACCGCACATTCAAAATTCCCAACTCTTATATCAGCAGTGTTCAGAGCAGAACGCACTTCCTCAGTTGCATACTCAGTCTTCAATACTGAGAGCAAACCTCCCGGCATAATATCACCAACAGCAACAATTTTCATTTGGTAATCAGAAAACCATCCCTATGGGGAAAAATGGACCTCCTAAAATAGTGATCTAGAGTGGACTGTAATGCTTTAACAATGATGAAGAAATACCTTCAGTCCTCGGGAGAGTTACTACCTGCTTCCCATTGCGTTCGCACCAATCGATAGCTCTAATAAAACCTTCGTGGTTCTGGTCGGGCCCTTTAACGAATACATCAAAATCAATCCTTTGAATGTCAACATCAACATCACGGTAAACAACGACTTCATCGACATATTTCAGCGAACCGACCATAAAAAGGCGTTCTTCTGTATTATAAACCATTTGAGTCTGAGGCTTATACTTTAATATACAATCAGAATCCTGAACTGCAACAATCAATGTGGATCCCTCAGGATAACGTTCCTTTATATGTTTAAAAAGGAGTATATGACCAATATGAAGCATATCATATACTCCAAAAGTTAACACTCTAAGCATTAGCAATAAAATAATTAAGAACAGAGAACAGAAAGGCAATATCTTTTATTAGCAAACTGATGCAAAATAAGATAAAGAAGATAATTCAGAATCTCCGTCAGCAGTAATAGTAAAAACTGGTTTTTGATTAATGAAGAAAGATGAAAACGTGAAACTATCCCCTTCCGATTCAATATCCAAATTCACATAATCACCCATATTCAAATGGATATGTCCTTTTAGATGAAACGATAGATAGCCTTTGCTGATATTGGGAGATTCAGTAGTATCAACATATATAGAATCATTATTATTCAATAGAATTAAATTACCAGAAACCTGTCCATTTGTAATAATGCTAGCTGAGAAGACAGAATCTATATGAAAAACATCCCCTTTTGAAAACTCATTCACAGCCCACCCTGAACTAGCATAGTCAAACCCCAGTTTCCATAATTTATTTGTTAGGCTTGCAGGGGTATAACACCCAGCAAAGCCCACAAAACAGCCAAGTGAGTGGACGCGAGTGATTATTTTCTCTAATCTAGCTTCCGATATCTTCAGGCGAGAGTTGTCATTGAGTACATCCGTAGCGATATAATGAATGTAGGGTGGGCCAATCTCCTTACACAGAGACACGATCTCATTTTCATCGGTCATGTTGCTCCAATAGGTTATCATCCCATTGGTTTTTTTCCTTACTTTGATAGCATCGTTAATTGAATAGCATCCCCAAATGGGTTCGACATTGTATTTCGCGACAATATCGAACAGTCTATTGTTGAATTGTCCGCAAATATATGGCCTGATCCCATTCAATTCACATACACGTAAAGCATCCTCAATCGTAGGAATCGTTGTTCGATATTCTGGAACTGATGAACGATAAATGATATTATCTTTGATAAAACTATAATCGACATCAGAAATAGCAATTCCAGAAACCGATGCTCCATCCTTCTTGACGACTTGCTCGCCAAATGCCCCCTTGACGCCGTGAATGGTAACAAACTTCCCATCAGAAGTTTCGTGTACATTCAATTCTATCGAAGGGAAACCCAATCTGGATGCTATCTCTATATCAATTAAAGATTGGCAAGGAATTATCGCATTACTGTTCGCGTAAATCTTATCGATGAACAAATGTGAGGCAAAATAAGGATACCCCTCGACTGGATTCTTGTAAGTTCGAAGAGCGTTCTCATCCTTTTCACAAGAACAGGACAACAACACACAAGAAACCGTTGCAATTATCAGTTTGAACATCGGCAAGAAACAATTATCGGATTCATCAACAACTTTAATGAATCCTTCCACTATTCAATTTATATTCATAACTATGATCTCCTTCTTTTCGGAAATCGGCGTGATATCTCTCAAGGACTGCTTTAAAAATCTCATCATATTGAGGTATGAAGAGATCTTCCTTTGCCTCTAATTTCTCAATAATCTGTGAGGATAATTCTGATGTCATCGACAAATCTGTCTTTCCGGAGTTGAAACTCGTTCCTTTGATGCTTCCAGGGGATACATTCAGAATCCTGTTCAAGGATCCCGTTTTTCCAAGTTCCACATTAACACTTTCAATAAAAATCTTCAAAGCTGCTTTAGTAGCTCCATATACAGCGAAGAAAGGAGATGTCATAAAGCCTGCAATACTGACCATTACTCCGCAATAAAAATCCTGATCCGACTCCAAGTTATCATAAAACTTCTTTATGAGCCTGATAACAGGGATTGTATTGACATTAAAAGAATTAGTAATATACGAATCTGATACGTCCTTGAATAAGGCCAGTTTACCGAAACCAGCAGTAACCATCAGTGCATTGATATCGGTAAATCTATCGAATAAAGAGTAGTCATCGGAAGTCAAGTCAAACTGAAATGATTCAATCTTGGGATGGCAATACTCTTCAGCCAGGGGGGCCTTATCTACAATGTATACTCTTTCCGTCGATTCCCTTGATGCAAGATCCACCGCCATGGACAATCCTATACCATTCGCTCCACCAACTATCAAGATCCTTTTAATCATATCTCTCTGTAGTTTTCCTTTTTCCCATACTTCCCGATTATCTCAGCTATGGCGACACTCTCGCTTCTGCGAAGTTTGTAGCTGCTCTTTCGCCCATTGACCAGCATTGAGATGAACTCCTGAATCTCATATCGAAGACCATCTCCGTCATAACTATAAAAGTATTTTTTGTTCTTGGACTGATCTTCATAACGCACTTCAAAGAAATCAGTAAGCCACCAAGGAGCAGGAACATAGATGTATCCTTCAGTACCGGAAACAACCAAGTTACCCTCTGTCTTTACTCCAATTCCCAAAGTAACGGAAGATGTGGCGTTGGGATAGTTGATAACTGCCTTGGTATAGATATCGACTCCGTTCTTGACCTTGGAATAGAAACTCACATCACTGTAATCTTTCCCCAAAAGCTTTATGATAGATAATAATGTTAAGGACGAATGTTCATTGAAAGCACCTCCTGCCTGTTCAGGATCAAGTTCTCTTGTAGGTGAAGTGACCATTTTAGACAGAGCTGATTTCACATCAACGACCTCTCCGATAATGCCGCTCTTTACCAAGGTTATCAGGTGGCAGAAAGCCGGGCAGAATGCAGTCTTGCTAGCTTCTAACAATACAAGGTTATTCCTGTCAGCCAACTCAAACAATTCTGCCGCTTCTTCACCGGAAAGTACCATTGGAATCTCGCAAAGAACGTGCTTTTGGGCAAGCAGAGACTTTTTTATATACTCATAATGAGTAAGATGAGGTGAGGCAATATAAACCACCTCGATTCCATCCAGAAAATCATCCAAAGAATCTTTGGCATCAATCCCAAAACGTTCTGCGAACAGTTTGGCTTCTCTCATTTCCGGGTTAAATGCAGAAACAACATCGACACCACTTACACATTTAGCTTCCGGAATAAATCTAGACGCAATACGCCCTGTCCCTATAATACCTAAACGGTATTCATCTTGTATTTCTTCTCTGAGCTGAGTCGAAGAAATACCTTCTGTCCTTGGCAGATAAACTACTTTACAGTATTCATTCAGATAGTCAAATTTCCCTAGCCAATCCGATCCAATTGCGAATATGTCGATTTCGTATTTCTGAATATCATCGATTTTCTGACCAACATAATCTTCAATGATAACCTCATCAACATACCCTGTAGCCTTGACAGCCTCAACCCGTTCAAGGACATTGTTCCTAACATTCAATTTGCCCCTATCCTTATCAAAGGTATCACTTGTAACACCTACAATAAGGTAATCCCCCAATGCTTTGGCACGCCGGAGAAGATTGATATGCCCTTGATGAAGCAAATCATATGTTCCGTATGTTATTACTTTTTTCATCTCATCATAGAATTATTACATCCGAGCCGGATACCTGATTTATTTCTGGAATCTACCTTCCACCATTCGCCAGTTGATAATCTTCCAAAGTGCAGAGAGGTGGTCGGCACGACGGTTCTGGTAATCGAGATAATATGCGTGCTCCCAGACGTCGAAGGTCAGGAGAGGCTTGAGGCCTTTGACAACCGGGTTGGAAGCTCCAGGCTCCTGGGTGATGACAAGTGAGCCGTCTTCTTTGGCGGAAAGCCAGACCCAGCCGGAGCCAAAGAGGCCGACACCTTTAGCAACGAATTCGGACTGGAAGGATTCGAGAGAGCCCCATTGCTTCTTTATCTGTAGCATAAGCGGCCCTTCGACAAGCTCAGGGACCGGTGGTTCGACAGGCTCACCAACCGGCTTAAATTGCTCGAAATACATGTTGTGGTTCAGAATCTGTCCGGCGTTGTTAAAGATCGCGCCGTCTGAGTTGCGGATGATATCCGCCAATATAGATTCTTCGCTTCGCCCTTCAACAAGCTCAGGGGCCGAAAAGGAAATACCTTCCCACTGGGTCCCAGCAATCAGTTTGTTAAGGTTATCAACATAACCTTTCAAATGTTTTCCGTGATGGAACTCCAGCGTCCTTGCACTTATTACCGGTTCAAGTGCATCGATGCTATAAGGTAACTGAATTAAATTGAACATAATTAATCTCTTCTAAAAATATCCCTCGTATAGACCTTATCTGCAACATCATCCAGGGTGGAGTCGTACCTGTTGGCGATAATGGAGTCGGAGAGACGCTTGAACTCTTCAAGGTTATTAATTACACGGCTCCCAAAGAATGTGATACCATCCTCAAGGGTGGGTTCATAGACAATCACCTTGGCGCCCTTTGCCTTGATCCTCTTCATGATACCTTGGATTGCACTCTGACGGAAGTTATCGGAGCCCATCTTCATGGTCAGGCGATACACTCCAACGACCACATCCCTCTCCCTAGCTGTGTCGAAAGCACTGGAGGCAGTATAATAACCTGCTTTTTCCAAAACCTGGTCTGCAATGAAGTCCTTCCTGGTACGGTTACTCTCAACAATTGCCTGAATGAGGTTCTCTGGCACATCCTGGAAATTCGCAAGCAACTGCTTGGTGTCCTTAGGAAGGCAGTAGCCGCCATAACCGAAAGAGGGATTATTGTAGTGGTCACCTATTCGAGAATCAAGGCATACTCCCTTGATGATGGCCTGAGTGTCAAGACCTTTCATCTCGGAATATGTATCCAGCTCGTTGAAATACGATACACGCAGCGCAAGGTAGGTATTTGCGAAGAGTTTGACGGCTTCGGCCTCGGTGGAGCCCATCAAGAGGACGGGGACGTCAGGCTTCAGGGAGGCGTCTTTAAGGAGGTTGGCGAAGGTTCGCGCGGCCAATTCAATCGGCCCTTCGACAGGCTCAGGGACCGATGAAGCAGGCTCAGGGACCGGGGTAGGGTCGTACCCGACGATAATGCGGGAAGGGTAGAGATTATCGTACAAGGCCTTACTCTCGCGGAGGAACTCCGGGGAGAAGATTATTTTCGGCACCACCACCTTGAAAGTCCCGTCAGAGAGGCGTTCCCTGTAAGAGAACTTCTCCCTGGCGGACTTGGTGTACCCTACGGGAACTGTGGACTTTATGACCATGATGGCAGAGGGATTAACCTCCAGCACCAGATTGATTACCTCCTCCACATGTGACGTGTCAAAGAAGTTCTTCTTGGGATCGTAGTTGGTAGGAGCTGCTATAATCACATAGTCGGCACCGGAATACGCAGCACGACCATCCAGAGTGGCCGTGAGGTTAAGATTCTCCTCGGCAAGATATTTCTCGATGTATTCATCCTGGATTGGAGACTCCCTTCTGTTAATCTTTTCGACCTTTTCCGGGATAACATCCACCGCCACTACCTCATGGTAGCGAGACAGCAATACCGCAAGGCTTAGGCCTACATATCCAGTTCCTGCAACAGCGATTCTCACGTTCCATTGAATTTATTCTTCGTCCTTCTCGTAATCGTAGCCATAGCCACTCTTGTAGCCATATTTGTACCCGTACTTGTAGCCGTACTTGTACCCATATCGGCCGGAACCTTCGGTACCGTTGAGCAGCAGTGAGATATTGTTGTACTTCTTGTCGGTGTAGTACTTGTCGATCTGTGGCAGCATGCTCCTTTCAAGCAGGCCGGCACGAATCACGAAAATCGTCATGTCGGCGAGCGGAGCAATGATGTCCGGATCAGTGACTATCTCCACCGGAGGGCAGTCAAGGAATATATAGTCGTAGGTCTTCTTCATCTCCTCAAGCATCTTCCCAAGAGCCGGCTCAGCCAAAAGCTCCGAGGGGTTCGGAGGCATGGTTCCGACAGGCATGATATCCAGTGGATTCTCACCTACATTGTGGACTATAAGGGTCTTATAGTCCAACACACGGCCGCTCAGGTAGTCTGCTACACCCATCTTGGGCTGTCCTGCAAAAGCGCTCATGGAACGCTTGCGGAGGTCAAGGTCGACCACGATAACTCTTTTGCCCTTTATGGCCAAGGCAGTCGCCAGGTTGACAGATGAGAAGGTTTTTCCTGAGCCGACATTCATCGATGTGAACATGACTGTCTTGGAAGATCCGTCCTTATTACGCATAAACTCAAGGTTGGTCCTTACCACACGGAAAGCTTCGTTGATCATGTTCCTGCTATGAGGTTTGACGACGATCTTCCTGTCCTCAGGATTGTCAGTAATCTTGATTCCACCCAGAAGAGTCTTCTTGTGGACAGCCATAGTTGGCAGTTCGCCAAGGAACGGAGAACTGAGGTTCTCCAGATCCTTTCTGCCACGTACCGAAGTGTTCAACGTTTCCCTCATGTAGAGAATAGTGAAAGGAATGGCGAGACCGAGAAGCAAGGCAAACAAGAGAATCATTTTCTTATTCGGCACGATAGGAATATTGCTTCCTCCAGGGGTCACAACAACTCGAGTGTTGTAAGCAGTAAAAGCCTGAGAAAGTTCATTCTCTTCACGTTTCTGGAGTAGGAATAGGTACAGGGCCTCCTTGACCTTCTGCTGACGTTCATCGGACAGAAGTCTTCCGGCCTGTATCGGGGCACTAGACACTCTAGCGTTTGCCCTGCCCTGAGCAGCTCTTGAAGATCCCATCTGGGTGTTGAGGCCAACAATGTAGTTGTCTATGGAAGAGAGGATGGAGGATTTCAACGCGGCGAGCTGGGCATCCATATCCATCACTATGTAGTTCTCTTCAGAACTGTTCTCAGCCAGACGGTTGCGCTGGAGCATTATGGTGTTGAACTGAGAAACCAGACTGTTTGTCGTAGCATCACTGATTCCTACGTTAGCAGGTATCAGAGACTTGGGGCCAGCATTACGGATTTCAGTCTGGAGGTGTCTAGCAATGGAAAGTTGGTTATTAAGTTCCATTATATGCTTTCCGGCCTCAGCAGAGAGTTGCATCTCCATCGAAGCGGCTGCTCCGACATCAGGGACCATGTTCTCACTCTGGAACTTGGTTATGGACTTGTCCACGTCGCCAAGTTCGTCCTCGATCACCCTTAGCCTTTCTGCAATAAACTCATTCGTGCTTGTAGTGATTTGATTCTTGTCCTTGATCCAGTTCTCATTGTAGACGTTGATTACCATCTGCAAGATTTCCTCTGCACGACGGGTATTCACGTCATTGATGCTCAGGTCGATAACTGTCGTGTTCTTTCCGTTTAGGGTCGCGCCCAATCTACTTGAATAAGCGCGTGCAGTCTTGATGAGACCGGTGCGAGAAACCTTCAAAGGATAATCAAAAACAATGCTGTCGGCAAAAAGGGTACGTGACACGCACACATCACCCAAAGGGGTCTTGACGGTATCGCCCAGATGAGCGAGAACCTTGTTGGAGCGTAGCTTATCCTTCTTAAGGGTAAAGTCTGAAAGTTGGACCGTCATACTGTCCTTTGGAAGGATGGTAAGAGAAGCCACTTCATTGTCTCCAAGGGTAAGAAACTCGATGTTTACAGGAAGGGTACTGCCATAAAGAGTCCAATCATGCATCTTACCTGGCCTCTTGTAATCTATGTTGAGCTTCAAGTTCTTGACTACCTGAAGCATCAGGTCAGGAGACTTGAAATTCACAATCTCATTGTTAACATTGACCCTAGTCTGGCCGAATCCGAGATCGGAGAATGCGGAAGAGATATCGGACGAGACCGAGCGGCCCTTTGTATCCTCTTTGATAAGGACAGATGTTGTACGGGAGAATACAGGGGTAGTCTTGTAGATGTAGAAGGCGGCGACAAAGAGACAGAATCCAACAGCAATCGCGAACCAGTACCAGTGCGATATGCACAGGTTCCAGATATCCTTGACGCTTAGGGGTTCCTCTTTTGCAGGCATGTTCTGGGGAATAGTGTTACGTGTTTCCATATCCGTAAATAGAAGCTATTTCAAACGACCTTTATAATTTCAGTCTGTACCTAGACATCAACGCGAGCAGAGAGGCGGCCAATGAAGCCATCGATATCCAGGTGGAACTTGACCTCAATGTATTGCCATTCACTGTAGACTCCCTCATGCGCTTGTCATTCGGGGTCACATAGATGACATCTCCCTGCTGGACATAGAAAGCGGGCGATGAGTAGATTTGTTTGGCATCCAAAAGATTCAGTTTGTATACTTCATCATTCTGCCCGTTATGTCGTACGAGGGTTATGTTTTCCCTTTGACCGTTGATAGTAAGGTCTTGTGCAAGTCCAAGCGCATCGAAGATCGTGAAGCGGTCACGGTCTATCTTGTAACGTCCCGGACGGTTTACCTCACCAATAACTGAGAATCCAAGGTTCATGAATTCTACCGTGACAACGGCATCCTTGACTTGTTTACTGGCGATTATCAGGTTCTTGATATGGTTCTCTGCCTCTTCCCTAGTCTTTCCAACAAGATTAATCTTGCCAATTATAGGAAAATCTATGTTTCCTTCAGCATCAAGGGTATAACCGGAAATGTTATTGGCCGAAAGGGTGGAACCGGAACCTGCGCTAGACGTAAGAGACTGTGTTTCACCAATCCTGTTCGTGTAATAAGGCTTGTTGAACATGGCCGTTATAGCGGCTTCCCGAGTATTCACAATAACTGAAATCTGGTCCATTGGCTTGAGCCGGATCGGAGTCACGTACTGGTTTTCCAAAACCTGTTGATCTTCAACATCCTGGAAGTACGCGATGTTTGTCGGAGTTGAGCAACTCCAGAGCAGGGTTGCCGTAAGGGCAACCACTAAAATGCTTTTCGTTTTGCGCATGATATTGTTGAGTTTAAATAATAATCATCCCTTTCGGCAGTTTTATAAAGACTGACCACCGAACAAGGCAGGATCCATCGGCAGAATTTCCGACTTGTGCCCTGCCCAAAATCCCAGGGCTGTGACACGGATCCCGTTATATTTGATAGATTCAAATATAACGAACAAATTTAGGGATAATAAATGAGGAAACCAATTAAAAGGTGGTTATTGTCTGGAAACTTTCGTCACATGGGGCAAAACCTTGATTCGGGAGATGATTTTGTCCAGTTCCATGTTGGAAGGGACGGAAATCCGCATGTTGATTTCGTAGGTTATTCCCCTATGGTTTTACGTCACATTGAAAGTCCTTAGCGAAGCTTTGAAACT
>JAEEGL014618731.1_pt1 | contig 24532 bp, 15 predicted proteins | sample 9134231 | NCBI WGS metagenome assembly JAEEGL01 (sample SAMN16246548, study PRJNA631951) | gut metagenome | biome: gut microbiome; feature: rumen; material: fiber-attached | host: Bos | place: Iran: Karaj | collected 2018-10
AGTCGTTATTGGCGTCTATGTTTAGGTTTGAGGTTTAACGCACCATCCTGCGGGCGGCTTCTCCGGAATTCCCTGACCCGTCGAAACCGAAACGACCCCATGTTCTGTTTTCAAAGTACCGGTTCGGCGGCAGGAGTCCCGGGTGCGCCCCGGAACTCTCCTGCTCCTTGGGACCTGCAGTTATTATATCGTATCTTTTCCCAAAATGTTAATGAACCTGCAGTTCAACACCTGCCGCTTCCGTTCACATCATGACCTTCCCGGCCGCAGAGATATTGAAAGTGAACTTCTTCTTCCCGCCATACTTGAAGCCGGATGAGCCCTTTTTGAGAGTAACGGTTACAGACCCCTTATTCTTTCCGGCGACCACATTGTCTCCGTAGGACACATCGAAATATCCGGGGTCATACTCGATCTCACCGTCCTTTGTCTGGACCTTGACCTTCAGCACCGAATCAAACCGCACCTGGCTGCCGGTGTAGTTCAGGGCAAGGGTCTTATTATCCCTGGGGAGTTCATATTCCGTGCCGTTATATTTTACCGTGATCCCCACTATCTTTCCGGCTTCGTCATAGCAGTCATACTTTTTGTCGAAGGCAGTCGGATTCACAAAATCATATCCCGTTTTGCCGGCGTCGGATCCGCGCGTCCGCAGTGTCACAAGGACGTCAGTGCTGGAAGTTGCGTAGTAATCGATGTCATACTGCGACGTCTTCAGCTTTGCCAGAGCGGCGCATCCATTTTCAAAGCCCTCTTTGTCTGCATAATAAGACTGATAGACAGTGGTATTGTATTTGCATTTTCCGTCTTTCCAGGCAACGGCCTCCGTAGTTGCATACAGAGAGCCCAGCGGGCGGGAAGCAGAGACTTTCACGGTGTTTGTAACCTTCCCGTGAAGGATCATGTAGTCATCGGCCTGGAGCACATGCACAGACTGAGGGTCTTCATCATTTACCTTCACGGGCTTTATCTTGAACTCTGCATACTTTGACCTTGTCCCCTTGAAGACCACATTATCCCCCGTGAATGAAAGCTTTCCCATACCGGGCTTCTTGTTGTCCGTAACGGTGACCGTGATTCTGGTCTTTGTGCCTCCGTCACTGTCCGTGACAGTAAATGTCTGCTTGTTGTAGTACATCTTGAGGACCTGGGTTCTCCCGTTAAATCTGAAGGTGATCTCTGCGGGGATGGCGCCTCCCGCATTATAGACCGCTTCCGACACGTTCACCACGTTCAAAAGCCCGCTGCTGAAAGCCTCCGTGATAGGCGCGGCGGTTATGGTGTACGGCACAGTGGCGTATGAACTGTGATCCGCGCCCTCTCCGAAGGGGTACACGGAGTGATGGTAGGAGCCGGGATTCTTCTGATAATCGGTAAGGCTGATCACACCGTTCTTTTCGAATGAGCCTCCGTAGGCCGCATTAAAGTCAGCCTCCAGAGCTTTGAGGTAATCATAGATCCTGACCTTTTCACCCCCTATGACCTTGTCGGTATAATACCCGTTCATGGCATTGTCTACATTTACAACGTTCATACCTACAGCCGGATCATAGTATACTGTTCCGTCGGTATATTGTCCGTCATACTTTCTGGAAAGCGGCTCCACATGGTAATTTTTGCTCTCAACCCTGAAACCGGTGATGCGCACATATTTCTTCGTGTCAAGAGCGCCGAAATATCCGCCAGGATTTCCGGATATCGCATTTATGATCACCTTATATCTGTTTGACATCCATATCCTGTCTTCAAATACGGAGGTATTCTTCCCGGTGATATATACGTTCCTGTCGACATTTTTTCCCTGAACCTCGGTGAAATCATCTCCGTCGTAGGTCACGCTGTAATCTGTGCCCTCCTTCAGCGTATAATTCCCAAGCTTTACGGTTATTCCGAGACTGTCTTTTGAGCCGTCGTAATACTTCCCCCTTGTGTAAGGGACGGAGGTTTTTTTGACCGTCACCTTTGCTTTTGAGATATCCAGACTCTCATTGCCAACCCTGAACTGTCCGTTGGGGACATCACCCGAATCGTAAGCAAAAACAGGGGGATTGATGGCCCCCGGTCTGGTCCCGTCGTTAAAGACGGAATCGGTGGCTGTGGGATCCTGCCCGAAAACAGTCCCGCAGTAATTGCCCCTTCCTCTCAGTGTACAGAGCCATCTGCCGGCCTGGTCCACCCCGCCCGGCATGTAGATCCACTGTCCCGCTTCATTGTACCTGTAGAGACGGATCTCGTAATCGGAGCCCTGTTTGAGCTTGGTGGTCTTCCCTGACCAGTCGTTGTAGATCGTGACCGTGGGATTGATCTTTCCGTTCAGTTTTCCGTTTTTTAGGCTGTAACTCGTCTTAAGCCCGGACATCTCCGCCAGTATCTGTCCGTTCACCATACCCCAGTGTTTTTCGCCGAAATTATAGGGCAGGATGCTGAAGTACACATCCGAAGAAAAACCGGAGTAGTTCCCAATCCCGGTGATCTGCGCAACAGGTCTCTTTTTGTCATCATTTTCCAGGGGACCGTAAGATCCGTTATCCGCCATCTCCATTGAAGCGTCTTTATTATTCCTGAGAGTGACCTTATAGTCGATCCCGTATCGCAGGTCTGTGGCCACTCCGTCATTGTACTGCCATACTCTGAGGGTCAGATCGTTAAGCGAGCTCTTTCTGTCCTTCAGAATGCACTCGGTGGGGACATGAGTCCTGCCGTCATAGAATACCGCGGGGATAGCGTCCACATATATATTCTCCGCGACCATGGCGCAGGTGTGGGCAGTGAGGGTATAATCCATCCCCGGTTGGAACATATAATCCACATATGAGCCGCCGGAAAGCTGCTTAAAGGTATCGGTCAGAGTCGTGTAATATGCCCCGTTTACGGAAAGCCTCCATTCAAATATCTCATTGGGATAAGCTCCGGACACGATGGTGTTCAGCATTGTCATGTCAATGGCTTCATCGATCTTTTTTGCGGTTGTAAGATTATTATCCAGTGTGGTCTTCTTCCATATCCCGTTATTCATCACGAGGAATGTGAAGTAGCATTCGCTCTGTTCCACATACACGTAGCCGGAGGGATCCAGGTCTTCACCCGCGCCTGCGTTCTGAGATAATGTAGCCGACCCGACAGTTTCAGCATCTGCGTCCTTGGAGAAGTTCTCCCCTGCCGCCACCGTTTCGATGGCCTCCGGCAGAACGGCGTCTGACTCGACATCCGCAGCAAGCGCTGCCTCCGGGAGCATTCCGAAAGCGAGCACCATCGACATGATTCCGCACAACAAAAGCCTTATCATTTTCTTCATCACTGTCCCTCCCTGAAAGATCCGGTAAGAGCGCCAGACCCTGCCTTCGACTCCCGGCCGTCCCGGTTCCTTTCCGCTGTCACAGATACATGATACCAGATATCCGCCTGAATGACCACCCAAAGGCGGTCTCAGACATGCAGATCCTCTTTCTCACTTGAAGGAATTCCTGAACTCCCTCTCGGCCTCGCGTTTCATGTCCTTCTTTGCTATAGACTCACGCTTGTCATAGAGCTTCTTTCCCTTTGCGAGGCCTATCTCCACTTTGGCCTTCTGATCCCGGAAATAAACCCTGAGAGGCATGATAGTGTAACCCTGCCTCTGCACCTCTCCATAGAGCTTCATTATCTCCCTTTTGTGAAGCAAAAGCTTTCTGGGCCTCACGGGATCGCGGTTGAAGATGTTTCCCTGTTCGTAGGGGCTTATGTTCATTCCGTAAATAAAAGCCTCTCCGTCCACTATCTGCACATAGGCCTCCCTTATGGAGCATTTTCCAAGCCTGAGAGACTTGACCTCGGTTCCGGAAAGAGCGATCCCGGTCTCGTAGGATTCGATTATAAAATAGTCATGAAAAGCCTTTTTGTTATTTGCGACCGGCTTTTCCTGACCTTTTCCTTTTGACTCCATTTTTCTCCTTCTTCCCGGCAGCAGCGTTCTTTTCCGCTTTCTTCCTGCCTTTTTTCACCAGACCGCTTTCATCGACATATTTCTGAGAAAGGGACATATCTATGTTTCCCGTCTCAATATCACAGCGGTCGATCACAACATTTACTTCCTGTCCCAGACGGAACACGGCCCCTGTCCTCCGTTCCCGCAGCTCCAGCCTGTCCTCGTCGAAATGATAGTGCGATCCGGGAATACGCGATATATGTATCATTCCCTCAACGGTATCGGGTCTCATTACGTAGATCCCGAAGGGAGCGATACCGGAGATCACGCCTTCACTTTCTTCACCGATACGGGATGAAGCATACTCGCATTTCTTCAACTTGACGTTGAATCGCTCCGCCTCCTCAGCTCTTCTCTCATAAAGTGAAGCTTTTTCCGCGACTCCCGGCAGTATCCTTTTGTAATGTCCGATCCGCCTCAGCTTGAGCCTGCCCGCCAGATGTTCCTTTATGATCCTGTGTATCTGAAGATCCGGATAGCGCCTTATGGGAGACGTGAAGTGGCAGTACATCTCCTCCGCAAGTCCGAAGTGTCCCGTGGACTCCGTCGAATACCCGGCGTGCTGCATGGCCCTTAACGTCATCACGGAAATAAAGGACATCTCCGGCTTTCCCCTGTAGGCATCCAGCATCCTCTGCAGATCTTTCGGGGACACCTTTCCGTTCTTCACCGTCTTCAGGTATACGCCGTCCGTCTTCACGACCCTTGAAAGACTTCTGATCTTGTCCGGGTCCGGCTTCCCATGCACCCTGTACACAAAGGGCAGTCCCTTTTCGCAGAATTCGGCTGCCACCGTGACATTAGCGGCGATCATGAACTCCTCTATCAGGTCCGTGGCCTCATTTCTCACGGCCCTTTTCAGTCCGGTGACCCTTCCGTTCTCATCCACCGTAAACTCGGATTCAACGGTGTCAAACTCAAGGGCGCCTTTTTCCATCCGCCTCTGTCTGAGTATCTCCTTCAGTTCTCTCATCCTGAAGATCGTGGGCACGGTGTCACGGTATTTCAGCATGATCCTTGGGGTTGACGCATCGAGTATCTTCTGGACCTCGTTATAGGTCATCCTGTGGGCAGACCTGATGACGCTGTTCACGATCAGATGCTCCACTATCTCTCCCGCCCTGTTTATCTTCATTATGCAGGACAGTGTAAGCCTGTCAACACCTTCATTCAGCGAGCAGATGCCGTTTGAAAGCTTTTCGGGGAGCATCGGTATCACCCTGTGCGGGAAATAAACGCTGGTACCCCGCTTCAAAGCCTCCCTGTCCAGGGCGCTGTCCTCCTTCACATAGTGCGACACGTCCGCAATATGGACTCCCAGGGTGTAAATACCGTTTTCGTAGGATAATGACACAGCATCGTCAAAATCCCTAGTGTGATCTCCGTCTATGGTGAAGACCAGCCTGTCTCTGAGATCGAGTCTCCCCGCCATCTCTTCCTCATTCACGGAGTCGGGGAGCATAAGCGCTTCCTCAAGCGTGCTCTCATCGAACACCTCGGGAAGAGACTGCTCGTTCCCGGTTTCTTTGTTCCTCATTGGTTTATTATTCACTTTGATCTTCTTCATCTTTCCTTTTCTCCGATCCTCAGACGACACAGCCCGCGCTTTGCGTTCGTCATAACACAAGAGACACCCCGATAAAACGCGGGGTGCCTCTTAACATCACTTTTTCCTGCTGTCAGTATCAGCCGAAGGACTGCATATTGAGGACCAAAGCTGCCACTACGAAGAACACTGCCATTATCTTCGTTATAAGCTCCAGCTTTCCTTCAAGGGAACGACCCTTGATCTTGCCCCAGTAACTGTCCGCAGCCCCACTTATGGCTCCCAGTCCCTGTGACTTGCCCTCCTGCATGAGTATCACCACCGCCAGCGCAATGCTGACCAAAATGTACACCACCATCAGTATAGTCCTTGCAACTTCCATTCTGAAGCACCTCGTATCTTTATTATCTTTTCATTCGCCGGAGATCCAATGTCGGCCTCCCGACCCCGGCAGCGACTGACCGCAACGGCTCACAGCCTGTCGATAGTTGACAACTGCAAAAACAGAAAGATTATATACCTAACCGTTGTTTACGTCAAGCACTTATTTTCACTGCATTGCAGCGGTCTCCCTCAGATCCTGACATACCCCACGGTGATATTCGTAAGGCCGGTATGGGGATCGAACCAGTAAGTCCTGCCGTCTATGACAGCCCATCCGGACGCGGCATTCCCGGCTTCATAAATGTAAGCCGACTGCTTTCCGACTTTATACCAGCCGTCCTTCGTCATTTCCCGCGTCACCAGCTTACCCTTCCTGTTGTAATAAAGCCAAAGGCTGTCATCATCTTCGACATCCGGAAGGTCCGCACCGGCGTTCATGACCTCCTGCATCTCTCCCAATTTCACCCTGACCAGCTCCCCTGCTGCCATGGAGCCGTCCTCTTTCAGATAAAGCCTGCCGGCTTTGGGATCCTCATAGTTTCCGACGAAACATACATTGGAAGACAGACCGCCGTCCTCATACTTAAGCAGATACCTCTTCCTGTTTACGGTCTTCCATACGCCTTCTCCGCCCTTTGCCGGTTTCTTCGGAGCCTTCACCCGGACGCCGTTTTTGTACAGGTACAAAAGTCCCTCTTCATTCACTTTGGTGCCGTTCAGCAGAGATCCGTCCGAATCCAGTTCATAGATCAGGTCGCCTTTTCCGGACTGGACCGTCACCCTTCCTTCCGCCACGTGTCCGTCAGTGTACACGTAATACTTTTTACGGTTCACGGAAAACACCCCATCCTTTGCGGGAGTGAGCAGCTTTCCTTTCTTGAAGAAATACAGAAGTCCGTCCCCTGAGCTGTCTTCCGCCACGGCACTCGCCGGATCCTCATAACTGCCGCCGGCCAAAGCGTTGCCGCTCAGGGATACCCTGAACACTCCGCTCTGCATTACGGCATTTTCGTCGAAATAGAACCAGGCCCTTGAATCCTTTCTGTCAGGAAGATAATAAACCCCGCCGGACGCCTTTCCGTCCGTTCCGAAGTGATATGTTTTTCCTTTGAACTTCATCATGCCGTCCCGGACCATCACGCAGTTCTTCCTGTCAAAGAAATACCGGCCGCCCTTTATCTCCTGATATCCTTTCACAGCCACGCCTGTATCGGGATCAAAATAATATGCGCTGTCGTTCACAGTGATAAATCCGGCCTCTGCCCTGCCCTGAGAATCGAAGCAGTAAAACTTTCCTTTGATCTTTCGCACCTCGTGTTCCGCGGTGGAGGTCACAAGATATCCTTCCTTTGCAAAATCATAATAGGCAAGCCCCCGGACTTTGCAGGAAGCCGAAAGTCCGGATCCGGTCTCCGTGACGGTCACGGTGTAGACGCCCATCTTCTGAGCCTTGACCGTCCTGCTCAGATCTCTGTCAAAAGTTCTGGGAAGTCCACCGGTCCCGAGGGACAGGGCCTCGGAATCGTCCACAGTCCAGGTAAAGCCCTCGGGAACGGCATCGGAAGGCTCCGTTCTGACCGTGATGATACCGGGCACGCCTGTCGTAAGCTCCAGATAATCCCTGTTCAGATACACTCCCGTGACCTTTATCCCGGGATCCGGGATATCGGGAGCTTTCTCCTCTTCGATAGTCCATTCGATCTCCTTATCCTCTGTGGAGCCGTCGTTCCAGATATAATTCTTTATCAGAGAGGCGTAAGCCTTATAGGTTCCGGCCTCCGTCTTCCGGTTCCCTGTCAGGGTGAAGCCCTCTCCCTCGCACACGCCGGTCTTTTCCGTTCCGTCATACACAAGACCGGGGATGGCTGAAGGCACCGCGACGGGCTTTCTCATTATCTCATAGGCGTAGCTGCCGGTTCTTTCATTGTAGTCTTCGGCGGTCGCCCTGTAGTAGATCATGTGCTCCCCCGCATCCGTAAATGAAGGCGGGGAATCGAGGGTATACGATCCGGGGGCTTCTCCGTACAGCACTTCCGCTCCTGTCTCCGGATCGATAACCTTTATCCCGTCCGGTTTCTGAGGCTTTCCGTTGTAGACCACGGATCTGTGGGGCACTTCCACGGAGATGTTGGCGTTATTGATGATCACCTCAAAAGTACCCGATTCCGTGGCGTAATTCTTTGCGGATACCGTATAATACACTGTATGCGTTCCCGCATCCCTGATGACAGGAGGAGCCGCCATGGTATATGTGACAGGACCTGTTTTACGCATGGTCCCGTTGCTGTATCTGACCGTAGCTCCGGAAACGGGGATCTCTACCGTAATACCGTCGGGAGATATATCGGATCCGGTGTAATAACCCACCTCATCGGGAGCGTTCACCTTTATTTTCCCGGGTTCCACGATCATTTTTACGGATGCCGACGAAGCGCTGTAATTCCCGCCTTCCGCTATCACGATATTGATATTGCACTCTCCCGTGTTCACGGGGGTGACCGTCACTGTATTTCCTTCCAGTGTCAGTACAGCCACTTCCTCATCATCGGAATATGCGGAGATCAAGCCGTCCCCGGTATGATCGAAGCTGAAAACGGACGCCTCGGGATAAGTGGCGCGGTCTTCGCTGACTGCAGGGGTGATACTCCCCGGCGCCTTCCCGATGGACCAGGGGATGTCCCGGACAGCCGTGACATCATTTCCGCTGTTCCATTTGTGATTGATATCCGGGGTTGCGTGCGCAACGTAATTTCCCGCATCCGTCCCGGTATTATCGGTGATGGTATAACCCGAACCCGCAGGCACTCCCGTCTGCTCTTCTCCGTTATAGATAAGGACTTCGGAAACCGGAGAAGGAACTTCTATGGGCGCTCTCTCGATAGTGAACGTATAACTCCCGGTATTCCGGTTGTAATTATTTCCGGCAGTGATCTCATACTCTACAGTGTAACTCCCTGCATCTGTCCAGGACGGTCTTTCAGCCAGATACTCAGTCCCGCCGCTTTTTCTGTATTTAACGGTATAGCCTGTCACAGGCTTTGTCACCGTCACCCCGTTTGGCGCAGTAATGGCACTGCCCGTGTATACTTCACTCTGATCGGCAGCAGCTGCCTCTATATCAGCCCTCTTTATGGACCAGGGGATGTCTCTCTTGCCTGTGACATCGCTCCCGCTGTTCCATTTGTGATTGCTGTCAGGGGTCGCATGCGCGGTGTAATTCCCCGCATCCGTCCCGGTATTATCGGTAATGGTATAACCCGAACCCGCAGGCACTCCCGTCTGAGCTTTACCGTTATAAGTAAGGGAAACGGCGGCAGGAACTTCTATAGGCGCTCTATCGATGGTGAATGTGTAAGATCCCGTCTTTTGATTGTAATTATTACCGGCAGTGATCTCATACTCTACAGTGTAGCTCCCGGCGTTTGTCCAGGATGGCCTGGTTGCAGAGTACGCAGTTTCGCCGATTTTTCTGTATTTTATGGTGTAGCCGGTCACAGGCTTTGTAACCGTCACCCCGTTTGGCGCAGCAATGGCGCTGCCCGTGTATACTTCACTCTGATCGGCGGCAGCTGCCTCTATATCTGCCTTCTTTATGGACCAGGGTATGTCTCTCTTACCTGTGACATCGCTTCCGCTGTTCCATTTGTGATTGCTGTCGGGAGTAGCATGCGCGGTGTAATTTCCCGCGTCCGTCCCGGTATTATCGGTAATGGTATAACCCGAACCCGCAGGCACTCCCGTCTGAGCTTTACCGTTATAAGTAAGGGAAACGGCGGCAGGAACTTCTATAGGCGCTCTATCGATGGACCAGGGGATGTCGAATGTACCCGTGACATCACTTCCGTAGTTCCATTTGTGATTACTATCAGGGGTTGCATGAGCTATATATCCCCCCGCATCCATTCCGGTATTTCCGGTGATGGTATAACCTGGACCCGTAGGCACTCCCGTCTGAACTTTACCGGTATATGCAGGATTAAAAGGTTGGGGAACACCTATAGCCGCCCTCTCTATAGTAAATGTGTATGATCCCGTCGTTCGATTGTAATTATTACCTAACGTGACCTCATACTCTACAATGTAGTTTCCCGCATTCACCCAGGAGGGCCTTGTTGTCGAGAATGCAGTCTCGCCGCTTTTCCTGTATTTTATGGTATAGCCCAACTCTGGAACTTTCACAGTCACTCCATTTGGAGCAGCAATGGCGTTGCCCGTATAATCAACGCTTTGGTCGGTCGAAACAGCATATATATCTGCCCTCGCTATTGACCAGGGTATATCACGTATACCCGTGACATCGCTTCCGCTGTTCCATTTGTGATTGCTGTCAGGGGTTGCGTGTGCGATGTAATCTCCCGCATCCGTCCCGGTATTTCCGTTGAGGCTATAACCCGAACCGGCATACACTCCCGTCTGTTCTTTACCGTTATACGGAACAATATTTCCGGATGGAACTTCTATCGGCGCTCTGTCAATGGTGAATGTGTAAGACCCTGTTTTTGTTGTATATCCTTCAGCCGTCACCTGATACTCGACCGTATAACTACCCGCATTCACCCAGGAGGGTCTTGTCGTCGAGTACGAAGTCTCACCGCTTTTTCTGTACTTTATGGTATAGCCCGACGCAGGCTTTGTCACCGTCACTCCGTTTGGCGCAGTAATAGAATTACCTGTATAAACTTCGCTCGTATTGGTGACAGATGCTGCGACACAGGGCTCCCACTGAGCGTAAAGATTCAGGACCATATATGTAGTCCTATCCGCATCTGCCGGCTTGTATTCCTCCAGCGTTCCCCCTGTTTTAGCCAGATACTGATCGACATCCCAACCTGCTGAAGTATCATCCGCAAATAATCTCTTATCTCCGGGCTGAAGTTCCTTATCTGAAGACCAGCCCATGAAAGTATACCCGCTTCGATCAGGGACAGTGGCTCCTATACTGCCAACACTGTCATTAACAAGTATGAGGTCCGAAGGAACCGGCGATCCTCCATTACCGTCAAAATGTATCCTGTACTCCACATCCGGGATAGTGCCCTTGAACTGTGAAAAGTCAATATTTGTTGTCCAGTCGGCACCGTTGTTTCCCCCATATGCGATGGTGAGACCGGAAGAAGGAATGTTGAATTTCCCGTAAACAGCTCTGGAAGACCATGCGCTCGGATCGTTGTCATTATCATTGCCGCCTCTACCTACATATTTTGTCTCTTTTGTCTCTGACTGAGTTATTGTTACCTTAGTGAGTTCACTTCCAAAACCGTTTGCAAGTTCAGAGATCCCGGCATCGGGTATGATCACATATTCTCCGCCATCCAGATCATTGATGCCAAACCAGCCTGTCCAGTCGACATGCTTTCCTACGAAGCTGTCCAGATCGCTTTTACTATCCATGGCGTCCTTCGGAGGTTCGCAAACAAACATGGTAAACCTGAGTTCACCGTTCCGGATATACATACAGGGGGTTTTATAACCAATAAATCCTCGCTTATCCGGCTCGTTCCACTCAAACTGATCATTATAGTAAAGGAACCCACCCCTACCGGTACCACCTTCCAGCCAAGGATAAATGACCAGGTCATAACGCTTATCACGATATTTTACTGCAAGAGGATACTTGATATACGTTGAACCGGCGTATGACGTCGTTTTGACGCTCCTGTACCAACGGTGATTATTGTCATACTTTGCATCCTCAAAATCACCGTGATGCGTCATTACTGCACTGGTGGTTTCCGAGCCGTAAAATGTGTAATATTCATTTGTGCCATAAGTTCCATATTTTTCTTTATTCGGTACCCCGCCAATATAGGAACTTCTGTTTAGTTCATTTGAATCATCCGCCGCCTCGGCTCTAATGCCCACGACCATGAACAGCCCGGAAAATGCAAAAAGAAAAACAGAAATAATCAATGCAATCCTGTAAAGGACATGCACCTTAAATTCATTATTTTTAAAATTACCCATAGAGACTCCCCTCCGGATGCAAAGCACAACCAAGCGCAACAAAATTTAACTGTATCTTCCCGGGGGATCGGGTGTTATGAGACTGTTTCAACCCCGAGCCCCGAGTGATACGGAACCTGAGGTGAATCAGGTGATGGGAATCGGACCACATCCAGGGACTGAAATCCGCATAAATACTGCTATCCCACATTTTGTAACCAAATAAATGAGAAAGGAGTATCAGAAGGATGTCTGCCTTCTCTTTCGCCCATCTTTAATACGGTTATTATAATGTACTGCCATTATTTGTCAAGATTCATCCTCTCCACCACTCAGGAAAGCATTTACATCTATCCGAAGTATTGCATCCTCTAAATGATCCACCTTTATTTGACTGTTAGGTCACCCGCCTGACATGGTTGCAATATTTGGGCAGAAACGAATGGGGCGCTTATCGTTTCCTTTACCGATAAGTGAAAATATGTTATTGTTTTGTGTGCTTATCATTACGACGGATGATCGGTGATACATTCGCGTTATTAATTATTTTAATACTGGCGTTGGAGGAGGCTCGACAAACAATATGAATAAGAGTGAATGGACTGAATACAGCATCGAAGAAAATGATAAATATCTGAAAAAACTGAATCAGTGTCATCAGATCATAAGCGATCTGGGGGGGATGGTGATCCTGGGGTATGGATACGAGTATTTTTATTCCGATGATCTGTACTGGAACAGAGATTTATCGGATGGAAAATGGCTTCCTCCCGCAGGAGACTGGGATAATGTGGACTGGCCTGAAGTGATGGACAGAAATGTACCGGATGGGACAAGGTTCGCCTGTGTTCCGGAGTATCTGCTGAAGCTGTGGCAGGAGTGTATTCCTGACAGAATAGAGATCATTGAGAGCAGGGATCAATGGGATTATATCCTTTACACCGATCGGATCGATGAGATGAAGGGAGGTAAGCTGAAGAAATTCAGACAGAGCGCTAATCATTTTCAAAATACTTACCCTGAAGCCTTGGTTATCCCGCTTAAAGAAGAGAATATCCCTGAATTGCTGGCCTTTCATGAAAAGGCTGAAAAAGAGCTTTTGGGGAGAGTCGAAAACGCAGCCGCAGCCAAATTGGAAGATGAAGCAGTACGCAGGATCTTAAAATACTGGGGAGATCCGCGCAGTCATCTTTTTGGCTTTATGATAAAGGTTAACGGAATCATAGCCTCTGCTGCTGTCAATGAGAGGATCAACGAGTTCTCCAGCATCGCGATCTATCTAAAGAATAATTATGACTTTGAGGGTATAAACTCCTATTCCATCCTGATGAATTCTAAGTTAAGCAAGGAGATGGGCATCTTGACCGAGAATATCATGCAGGACGAAGGGGTTGAGAACTTAAGGTTTGCCAAGGAACATTTATCACCCCTTGTATATATCCGCAAATATGAGGTAATTTATAACAGTTCAAAAAAAGTGACGAGACCGGAAGATCCGGATACAGTGCAGACCTGGACCAAGTCTAAAATGAAGCTTACCGTGAAAAATGACGGGCAGGATTACTATTTTACCGCATCCGGGGGGATCACATCGGAAAATGCCGATCTGTTTTTCGACAAAATGATGGAGGCCTGTGATCAGCCGCGGAAGATCAGGCTTGACATGAAAGACCTGGAGTATATGAGTTCCGCGGGATTGAGGGTATTGCTGTCCGTGTTAAAAAAAATAGGAGCAGAGAACTTTGAGATTTGTGGTATCTCTGATTATTTAAAGGAAATCCTGGAAATGACAGGCTATGACCAGATTCTGAATATCTCGGCGGAGGGTCACGACCAGGGAGAATGAGACAGAATGCTTTCGGATTATGAAGCTATGCGGGTTGGGTATCATTGAAAAATCCGTTTCCGGGTGTCGGAGCGGTATTATTCGATCAAGGTCTTAGGCCTGTGGCAGTTCAGAAAGCCTTAAGTGGAAATAAAAAAGGAAGCCCTGTTTTTACCGGCTTCCTCAAAGCAGGTGATGGGAATCGAACCCACCTTACCAGCTTGGGAAGCTGGTGTTCTACCGATGAACTACACCTGCCGGCGCCGTCTTTCCGACGCGCAAGAAGTATTGTAACACTATTGCCCGCTCATGTCAAAGCATATCTTTTCTGCCCCACTTATTTTTTCGCCGAAATGTGCCGCAAACGCATATCAGCGACGACGAGCCAAAGGGGATTGTCGCCTAATCGCATATCAGCGGCGACGAGCCAAAGGGAATTGTCGTCGAAACGCATATCAACGGCGGCGGGAGAGCCCCCGGCCTCCGGCCGGGGTTTGAGTCTCACTTCTTCCACTGGGTCAGGAATCCGAGGACGAAAAGGGCTGCAAATATGATGAGGCATACGTTCTGGGGCCATCTGAAAACCTTGAGCCATATGATCTGGATGGTCAGCGCGCTCCCTAGTCCGGCGCAGAGGGCGGAGGACAGGATCGGCATACCCTTAAGCCCGATCTTCACGGGAATCTTCCCCAGAGCATTGATCAGGAAATAGACCAGAGCGAAGAGCACGCAGGTGACGGCGGCCAGGATCAGTATCCTGAGATTTACCGAATACGGAAGAGCGCCGACTCGCTCCACCGCCTCCATCTCAAGGTAGCTGCCCAGAACCAGGGAAGTGATGGCCGTCATCGCCCTTCTCCCCCTGAAAGTCATGACAATGGCTCCCATGAACATCAGCACGTACAGAACGAACACAAGAAGACTTGTGGGATAAGTGTACATTCCCTCGGGCACTTCCGGCCATTGAAAAACGCTGTATTCCATTTTCACGATCTCCTTTCAACGAACAACTGTCACTTTGATCCATAATATGCTGCAGCGGCGTTTAGAGCCGGATTTATCCACAGTCTGGTCTCTCTGTCGATCAGAGCGTATTCAGACCCGTCGTCCCACCATATTCTGCCTATTCCGTTGTAATTGCACCTTGCAGCGTGATAATTCGTCCATCTGATGCGGGCATCATCGTTATCCTTTGCCTTAGCCCCGTATTCGGACAGTATGACCGAATACCCGCTGCTCCTCAGGCGGAGCATGACCGACAGCCCGTCTTCTATTCCCTCGATGTCCTCCGAAACCTCTGCGCTCCATTCCGCGGTCCCGTTTTCATCCTGGCAGAAGGAGTAGGGCTCATACATATGGAGGGATGCGATCAGCCTCCTGTCCCATTTCCTCTCATCGAGAAAGTCCATCAGGGGCGCCACCGTTTCCCAGGAGGCTTTCCCCGCGTAGGACGTGACCAGGAGGTATCTGTTCTCGTTATTGCCGCCCGTGGCCCTGACAGTGTCCACAAAATCGCCGTTCAGCTCGTTTACAAAGCCCCTGAGCTTCGCGTCTCCGTTCGTCCACTCCATTTCCGAATCTATGAGTCTCGGTTCGTTCATTCCCTCAAAGAGGAGCCGCTCGTCGTAATCCCTGAATTCTTCAGCGATCTGCCGCCAGAGAGTGATGTGCCGGAACCTGATAACGCCGTCGTTTCTCACCACCAGGGATCTCCAGGGCTCGTGGTGGGAATCTATTATCACATACAGTCCGGAATCCAGGGCCATGTCCACTACTTCGTGCACTCTCTTCATCCAGACCGGATCCACGTAATACCCGTCGTCCACATGGTCTCCCCAGGATACAGGTATCCTCACGGTCCTGAAGCCGCCGGCATAAATGGCGTCAAAAAGCTTTGGGGTGATCTTCGGATTCCCCCAGGCCTCTTCACAGCTCTCTCCGTTTCGGGACAAAGTACCCTTAAAGCCCGTTACATCAAGTGAATTCCCGACATTTATCCCGGGGCCCATCTTTTCAACGAAGCGCTGGGTTTCCCCGGTATCTTCCGAAAGAAATCCGATGGCGTAATATCCCACGACTCCCACTATGGCCAGAGAGACGACCAGAAGTCCTATGATCTTTAATACATACAAAAAGGTCTTCATGCTCCCTTTCCATCCTCATTCCAGAAGGACATGTCGTTAAACACCTGTTCAGCCTTTTTGGTCTTCTTCCTTGCGCTCCTCTTCCTCTCCTGCTCCGCGTTCTTTTCATGCTCCACAAGGAACTCAAGGACCTCGTCCGCGGTCTCTTCGTTGTCCATTATATCTTCCAGATTCTTCACGGCGTAGAGCTTCCGTCCTGTCCTGAGCATGCGTTCATATTCAAGTTCAAACACCGTGTTCTTGCTGAAGGCCACGTGCATGGAGGAAAGCTCGGGCGCATCCTCGGAAAGGGTGAAATAAGCGTAATTGAAATCGTGGACCATGATCTTATTTCCCTTTACTTCCTTGCAGGGGACCTCTATATCCAGCACTACTCTGGGATAGCATCGCTTCTGGTAGAACGGCGCGGATACTCTCTTTTTCATGTTGAGTCTCAGGTCGTCGAAGGAGCCTGCGTCGTTTCTTATCACTACCGGGAGGGTGGGGATCCTGTCGTACAGGATCATAAGCCAGTCGTCCCTTCTCCCGTGGAAATCAGTGATCTTCATGGAGTAGAGCCAGTCTCCGTCGTTACTCTGTTTCACATACACCACCACCGCGGACAGCACCACATAATATTCCTGGAAGGCTATTCCAACGTTTATTGGCTCGCCTTCCTTCATGTAATAAGGCTTGTCCATCCTGACCGAGAGGCCGGATTCGGAGATGTCGGAGGTCATGCAGTCCACGTCCCCGTTATCCAGGGAGCACACGGCAGCTTCTTTTACATTCGCCCTCTCCTCGGACCTGTGCTGCACCCTTCCGTTCACGAAGAACAGGCACATCACCAGGAGGAAGAGGTTGTACACAAGCCAGAACAGCACCACCACGGGAGTCAGCGAGGATGAATTGAACATGCTGACTATACAGTTGATTATACCGAAAATGGAAATGACTATCAGGAACAGGAAAGGCACCATGTGCAGCACATTTCCTCCCTTGTCGGCGGTCTTCTTCTTGTCCTTATTTGTCACCTTGAACACCCTCAGCGAGATGCCGAAGGTCTCCATTATCACCGGCAGCAGCAGGAACGGGAAGAGCGCCGTCTCATATATGCTGGTCCACTTCGTGGTCCTCACGTTGTGGGACAGCATCTTCAGCGAGATGTTGGAGGATATGTACATGGGCAGCCAGAACAGAAGGATCTGGGGCAGAGTACACTTGAACACCATGTATCCGAAAGTGGCGTAGATTATGGGCGACATGATGTAAATGAAGCGCTTGAGGGGCGCATACCAGTACCAGACCGAAGCCCAGTAATTCATCTTCTGCGCAAAGGAGAGATTTTGGGAGGTATAGATGTGAAGCTTTCTCCCCGTAGCGATGACGCCTCTGGCCCATCTGACCCTCTGCTGTATCAGGTCTCCGAGGGAATCGGCGGCAAGGCCGGAAGCCAGCGTCTCACCCGTTCCCAGGGACACATACTGCTGTTCCTCAATGAGTATGCCCGTGGCAAAGTCCTCGGTGATGGCGTCCGTATAGAATTTGCCGGCATCCATCAGAGCCTGTCTCGAGATCAGTGTATTTGAACCGCCGTAGATGACGGAGTTCGTCCTGGTCCTGGCCACCTGGATATCCTTGTAGAAATAGTCCTGTTCATCCGGTATACGGTTTTCCGAAAAGAGGTTGAACTGGAACATATCGGGATTGTAAAAGCTCTGAGGGGTCTGAATGAAACCGAGCTTTATCTTATCCTCCTCTTCCCTGTCCTCATTTCTCAGGTCCGCGTCTATGAAGTAAGGCATGGTCTTCATGAGAAAGTCGCTCTTGAGTATCATGTCCGCGTCAATGGTGACTATGTAAGGCGATGAACTGTGGTCCAGAGCATTGTTCAGGTTTCCGGCCTTCGCATGCTCGTGCTTTTCCCTTGTGAGATAGGTGACCTGACGCCTGGCGGCCAGCTTCGCCATCTCGTCCCTGTTGCCGTCGTCGCACAGATAAATATGGACCTTGGATCTGTCCGGATACTTGAGATGCTTGCAGGCGTTCAGCGTCTTGTCGATGATCTCCACACCTTCGTTGTAGGTGGGCACGAACACGTCCACATCGGGGAAGAGTTCCCGCGGTACCTCAGGCAGGGGATAATCCCTTACATTGAACATGTTCAGGTAATGAACGAAAGCCTCCACCATTCCCAGCACCTCCACGATGAAGAGGGATGAGCTTGCGATGATGGACACGATGCCGAAATCAAAGGGTATGGTGAAGAATATCCTCCAGATCAGGTATACTGTCGTAAAGAACATGTTTATGAAAAACCATATCTTTCCCCTGAGATCCAGGAGAGTCGTTTTTAACCTGCTTTTCTTTTCTTCCTGAGTCATTTTCTTTTCCCTCATCTGAAGTAATTGAACGCGTCATCATTTATATTGTACGGATAGGTCTCTATAACAATGAGATCGTATGTGTCCTGCATTACCGTCTGTCCTATATCCGTTACATCCGAATCCTCAAGGGACCATATGGCGTCTATCTGCCCGCAGCCGGGAGCCAGGAACGAGATCACCGGCGAAAAATACGAATCCCTTATAAATAATACCTTCGGCCTGTCCGGGTGATCAAGGTTTTCTATGTGATCCAGATAGTTAAGTCCGTTCAGATACAGCGAGTAATACGAATCCGAATACACATCCTTGCTGAGGAACACATCCACATGCATAAGGGACTCGATGTAAGGCCCGTACTTGTGTTCCTCATAACCCGCGGCGTTCCTGATGCTCCTCCTGTCGAAATTGCAGTCATATCCGGGCCACATGACCGTAAATGACTCCCTGTCGGTGAAACCCAGTCCCGCTCCCCTTCCCATGGAGCCGAACATCACGTCGTCATACCTCTCTATCCTGTAATACCTTTTATCCGTCGTCACGTTTTCCGGATCCAGGTCGATATCGAACCTCTCCTTTAACGTATCGTTCAGGATACCCGCGCATTTAAAAGCGGCGGGTATGGTCCAGTGATGGTCCGTTTTGAAAAACGCGTCCTCATACCGCATCCCGTCAAAAAGCCCCACATTCCTGAGGTCCAGGGTATCTATGCCCAGACGGTTCAGGTTCATGATGAGTTCATCAGTCACGGGATTGGGGTCATTTATAGGGGTGCCCGAAGGAAGCACGGTCTTCCCGGGAGTGTACTTCGACGGAGTGACGACGTAGATCACCTTCGTGCCCTTTGACGCCACGGAATCCTTCAGCCTCCTCACTCTTTCTGCGTAACCGAAGACGTCCTTTTCCTCATCCCTGAAAAACGCCGCATACTGAAGGTATCCCTCGGAATCCTTGAAATACTTGAAATCATTTATCTCATGCTTTCCCTGAAGCCTTGCATACCTGCCGTTCAGCCACAGCAGATCCTTTGAAAACAGGAGGTTATCATTTACCGCGCTCTCGCACTTCTGTACAAGCGCGCTCCCGAGAGATATCCAGTAGAGGATCTCGTTCTTTCCCTCCCTGTCCTTTCTGTCGTAGTATTCCACCGAGCTCACCAGGTTTTCGGCGATGGGCACCGCGTTGACGCTGATGTTCACCCCCGCATAGCAGAACAAAAGCATCAAGAACAGCGCGGCAAACAGGTACTTCCTGGTCATGTACCATTCGATCGCGTTGCTCTTTTCGATATTCTTTTTTCTGTTTTCTATCTCGCTTCTGTCCATTTTTCCTATCGGTTACCCGGTCCGCTCTCCCCCTTCCTCAGAAGTTGAAATAAATGAACGGGTTGTAGCTTCCGCTTGACAGGCTCGCCAGAGCCAGGGCAAATATAAGAAGCAGGGCCGGCGCATAGAGCACGTTTATCACCTTTGACCTGATCTTTTCCGGATGGTCGTAGGCGTATTTCTCGGCTATCTGACCCACCGGCATGCAGAACAGCACTCCCAGAGTCAGCTGAAGCCAGTTCTCCCGGAGGAGCAGCACACAGAGGTCGGAGTAAAAGCCGTTATTATTAAGCGCAAACATGTTCCCGAAAAATCTCCCCGCCTGATACAGGGAATCCGCCCTGAAAATGACCCAGGCGAAATTGATTATCAAAAGGGAATACAGATGTCTGATCCAGGGTTTCGTGGTTTCCGAAGGAAAGTCGAAAAACCTCTCCGCCAGCTGCACCAGGAAATAGAACATCCCCCAGAATATGAAGGTGATATTCGCTCCGTGCCATATGCCCGTAAGCAGCCAGACCACAAATATGTTCCTCACCATATAGTCCTGATTCTGTACCCTGTTTCCGCCGAGAGGAATGTACACATACTCCCTGAACCAGCTTGTGAGGGATATGTGCCACCTGCGCCAGAAATCCGAGATGGAGTCGGCTATGTAGGGATAATTGAAGTTCTCGGGGAAGCGGAACCCGAATATGGCTCCGAGACCTATGGCCATATCCGAATAAGCGGAGAAATCGTAAAAGATCTGCAGTGAATAGGCGATGCTCCCGAGCCATGCCAGCATGGCGGGCACGGCGTACCTGTCGGAGCCTATTGCAGACAGCGTAAATACGTGATCGGCTATGGCCGCAAAAGCGTTTGCAAGAAGCACCTTTCTGCCAAGCCCCGTGACAAATCTGCATATCCCGAGGCTCACGCCTCTCACGCTGGATCTCCTGTCCCTGATCTGATCGGAGATGGTGCGGTACTGGATTATGGGACCTGCCACCAGCTGCGGGAAAAACGCGATATAGAGGCCCACATTAAAGGGATTTTCGGCATCCGTGTCCCCTCTGTACACATCCACCACGTAGGACAGAGCCTGGAAGGTGTAGAAGGAAATACCGATGGGAAGGGTCAGTGTGGGCACCGTAACCGGGAATCCCGCTGCGGTGATGATCCCCGCCACGAACCCCAGATATTTGAAGATAAAAAGTGAAGCCAGGTTCAGGGCCACGGATATCCATAGGATGATCAGCTTCGTCTTCTGTTTCTGCGCCCTCTCCACCCGGTAGGCCGCAAAAGAATTCAGCAGGATGGAGGCTATCATGAGGAACACGTAGACCGGCTCGCCCCAGGCGTAGAACACCAGGCTCATCAGCAAGAGCCAGACATTCTGAAGAGTCCTGGAAAACGACAGGAGATAATAGACCAGGATCGTCAGAGGGAGAAAATATAAGAGAAATACCAGACTCGAAAACAGCATTTATTTTCTCCCCACCATCACCAAAGGTACAAAAAACAGCACCGCCGCCATGGCCAGGACCGCAAGATTAGCCACATTGCCGGTAGTGTCAAACACGGTCAGTTCTTCAAGCTCCCTGATGTCAGGCCCCATCGCGGCGCCGTGTTTATGCAGATAATTCTTTATGACAGATATTTCATCAAAATAATGCTTGGTCATCCTCTTCAGCGCATAACCGTCCCTCAGATCATCCTGAAGGTAATAATTGCCAAGATTCATTCCCGAATCATCCAGATAATCGGCTTCCCACCTGTACCACTCCCTGACTCTGGCAGACTTGAGATACTCTATCGCTTCATCCATCACCGCATAAACGTGTTCCTCGGCCAGGGTATCCCGCCTGAGCACGTTGTATTCCTTTTCAAGCTGTCTCACAAACTTGAGATCCAGGGTCAGCCTGTCAAAGAGAGGCTTTGTCTGGAAGGCGAGATCCTCGGTATGCATGGCCTCGGCGAAATAATTGTCCATGGCCTGGTCAAAATCCCACACCGGCCCCATCCTGAGCCTTCCCCGTTCCGGCTTGTACATGTAGGTTGAGTGATTGCCGGCGTCATAATTTCCGAAATATTCATTCAACAGGAAGTAGTCGGCAAAGCTCTGCACGTCTATATATTTATCATAGGTCTCATAGACCCTGAAGGTGTCGGAATAAAGGACCTTCTCCACCCTGGAATAATCCTCTTCGATAAACTTCTTTATCTTCTCGTCGAATCTCTCTTTTCCCGGGTACTTCACCCCTATCCATTCCGGAGAATAACCGTTGAGCCTGCCCCAGGTATCCAGCATGGGGTCAAAGGAGGTATATCTGTCACGCCTTATCAGGTAGCTGGAATAATCGTCCGCCTGGTGGTAAGGCTCTATATTGACCCTTGTCCTGCCTCTTGACACCGACTCCGTGAGCAGCAGGACTCCCTGGTAAATAAAGGAGTCTCCCTCCCTGGTCACCACTTCGCAGAACTCGCAGTCCGGAGCCGTGTCCATGACTTCCGCGCAGATCCTGTAGGCCAGATAATTCCTCAGCATGCTCTTGTCGGCCATGGAGCCGTTCAGCACCCAGTCGGCGCCGTCCCCCATTCCAAGGAGGCTCAGCTCGTTCTTAAGCCCGTCCTCTTTTACCAGCTTGATGAGATACTGCTTTTTGTCGTAGGAATAGGAGGTGTGGCCTCTCAGCTTTATCCTCATATCGGACCGGAACGCCGGGGCGTCTGTCAGCTTGTTTTTACCGGTTCCCGTATCGATGACAGCGATCCTTCCCGTGGTATAAGGGTCGGTATCGTACACTATCTCCTCGCTCCCCGTAAATTTCTTGTAATCCGGCAGTTCCCCGTCGATATCCAGTACTATGATGGGCAGGTTCGTGGAAAAGCCGTCAAGGACGTGAAAGTCACTGGCGATGTACTTCAAAGGATCCTCCCCCGACATGTCCGGCAGATATTCGTGGAAGCTGTGAGGAATGGGCGTATTGCGGCTCATGTGGACCACATACAGATACCTCAGGAACAGGGACATGGCGAGACACGAAGCGCAGGTAAAAAATATGAGCAGTCTTGTCTTCGTCCTGGTCAATTTACTGTGTGATCTCCGTATCCTGCATGACCGCGCTGGCGGACCTCACGCCATCCATCTGGGAGAGAAGGGGCGCGAGCTTGCCGTTCTGCTTTTCAACCGAGTTAAGTTTCTTTCCGGACACCTGGTAGATGATCTCCGTCACCCCGTCCTTTGAGGTGTTCTGCATCTTGAGGACCTGCTTGCCGCTGAACAGATCGTTCATCCTCTCGTGCACCACATCCGTAACGCCCGTATCCATCCTGATCACCACCATAACGCACTCCGCGTCATGTATCACGCCGAAGATAGCCAGGAACGCAAATAAGACCACGCTCCCTATGGCCGCCACCATGTAATCCGAGACGCCGCAGCATATTCCTACTGCTATACACCAGAAAATATAGGCGGTATCCCTGGGATCCTTGATCGCCGTCCTGAACCTGACAATGGACAGAGCACCCACCATACCGAGTGAAAGAGAGATGTTATTTCCTATGACGTTCATGACCAGTGTCGTTATGAGGGTCAGCATCACAAGAGAAATGTTGAACTTCCGGCTGTACACAGGTCCCGAAAACGAGATCCTGTAGGAAATAAAAATGAGCACCGAGATAGCTGCGGCTGCGGCGAAATTCAAGAGCACGGTCTCCAGCGTCAGAGCGCCCGCCTGATTGATCAGAAGATCATAAATCTGTTGTTTCATTCTCACCCTCCTGTTATCGTTTCTTTATCTGATGATCCCCGCAAACGGACCCTGCGGTGATATACCGGTCACGGCCGTTCGGCGTAAAGTATCAGAGTTACGTATCTACCGCCTTCCGTGTCTCGTCACGGTCCTGGCAGTCACATATTTGCTGTTTGACACCTGCTGGGCGCCGCACCTTTTGATCACCTGGCGTATGAATGACATCAGCACCCCGCTGAACTTCACCTCCATTGTGATGGAGCCCGTATCCCCCACCGGCCAGTAGACTGCGCTTTTGTCAAACAGATTCAGGTTCGACTCGGAAGAGCACAGCTCCGTATCAAAAGTGACTCGCGTCTCCGAATACTCGGAGAGAAATGCGATCCTCCTGTACACCACCACGCATTTGGGCCTGTACAGATTTGTGAACATCCTGAGGTAGAGCTGCTTCGGAAAATCTCCCGGCCTGTCCAGAAGGAGCCCGTACTCTCCCTCCTGTATCCTCTCAGCCTCTTCCCTGGTCAGGATGACGGAGCGCTTCCTCTGCTGCTTTCCCGTCTTTTCCTTCAGTTCAAGCTTCAACGGGCTTTGAGGGGCATCATAGGTTCTGAGCCTGATCTTTCTTCTCACGTCAAGTCCGTCAAGCTTATCCATGAAATCGGAATCATCCGGAGTATCGAAATACAGGGACTTGATCACGTAACCTTCGTCCCCTCCGTTGGGATCGAGCCTGAGCACCTCGGAGAGTTCCGACCTCATGCGGGCGGCAGAAGCCTCATCCACTATGTATTTAAGTTCGCGTCTGAGTACCTCAGGCAAGGTTTCCTTCCTTTCCCTCTGCCTTGGACGCCTCTGCAGAAGATGCCTCCGCTGCGGGTCCCTCCGCCTTGGGCGTCTCTGCCTTGGGCGTCTCCGCTGCGGATGCCTCTGCCTTGGGCGTATCTGCGGAAGATGCATCCGCTGCGGGTCCCTCCGCCTTGGGCGCCTCTGCCCCGGACTCTTCTGTCGATGCAGCGTCCATTGCTACAGTATCTGTTACCCCGGCGGTATCTGCCGGCCCGGCAGCATCTGTCGCAGCTTTCCCGGCGGTCGATGCCATAGCTGCCCCGGCGGTCGCTGCCATAGCTGCCCCGGCGGTACCTGCCGCAGCCCCCGGCCTGACATCCGGGGTCTTATTATCATTTCTGTGCTTCCTGTGTTCCTTCTCTTCCCGCTTTCTCTGCTTTTCTTCCTCTTCCTTCCGCCTCTCCTCAACGGTCTTCAGCTTGATCAGATCGTCGTAGGTATTGTAGGTCATC